>Ga0136643_10010284_pt1 | contig 13812 bp, 20 predicted proteins | sample TergutLab28metaG_FD_96883 | JGI IMG/M metagenome (GOLD analysis project Ga0136643, IMG submission 96883) | Labiotermes labralis P1 segment gut microbial communities from Petit-Saut dam, French Guiana - Lab288 P1 (version 3) (version 3) | ecosystem: Host-associated > Arthropoda: Insects >...
ACAACAAGTACTCGCTAGCTCCTGAAGATGGACGTATTAACGTCTGAAACATGTTGAGCAATATATAATAAAGCAAGTGTCATCTAGTTGGTCGACCTTTATTCAAATAAATTTTTGTTTCTTTTTCTTTTCCAGAATAAATGATTGTGTTGAAACTTTCAGCACAAACCACTTTGTCTTGAATATTTAAGAGTTCTTCGACATTTTTAATGTCTTCCAGTGTAAAGCTTCCTTCATTATAGTCCCCAAGCCTTTTACACAATTCTATGGCCAATTTAGCTTGAAGTTTTCGACCTTCTCTGATATGCGCAATGTTTCTTTCAGTACCAAAAATATTATTTGTATAATATGTTGGAGTCGTAATGATGGCTCTAGGGCAGCACAAATTATTATTATTTTTGATTTGGGTTATGCATCTTTTGGTTCTAATATCCTTGGCAAAGTTTATGATTTTGGTGGGTTTACTACAGCGGGGGATGTTGAAAATTGTAACATCAAATTTACACTGTGTAATGTCTAAATGCTCTTTTGAAGAAAGAATTTTTGCAATATGCTGCATAAATTCGATGGCTTTAACATCTGATTGCACGGTAGTAGAAATATCGTGGTGAAAATTGGGGTTGCTTGCAACAATTGCTATTTTATCACCTTGTTTGTAATTGCCTTCTTTCTTCGCATGAGCTATTATAGCCTTGGTGGCATTTTCGGTTTCCATAATTTTGTTTATTTTTTAATGGTACAATCTGTTTCTGTTGCATTGAATTTTTAATAAAGCGTGATTTTATTTTCATAACGCTGTGTGGGGGTTTGCGTTCCTCTTTTGTAGGTTCTATAATATCATTATGAAAACTTAATTCAGGGGTTGCAATTTCTTCACGAAATTTACGAAAAACGGAATTTTGTGCTTTTGGAATTGCTTCGATGATTTTGATCCTTTTTCTTTGTTAAATTAACTTTAATGTAATTTTCTTTAGCGATATTTATTAGGTCGCATTTATTAAGTTGTTGTAGATCGTGTTTATTATACAATAGTTTATTTACTTTACTTAAAAGAGAAAGTAGTTGCTGCTTGTTCCATTTCGTATAACCTTTTATGTTATACTCTATGGCCTGTTTAAGCAGTTCCTTACGTGTAACATCATTATTTGTACGTCTTCTTGGATTGGTTTTGGTTTTCGGTTTTTTGGGTTGATCAGGATTGGGTTTGGTTTTGGGTCTTCCACGGCTTCTAGGTCGAATAGTTTGGTCTGGGTCATTTGTAAGATGTTTCAATGACCTTACGTGTCTCGACCAGTTGGTCGATGTAATTTTAACATTGCACTTTTTGCACTCCATTCTAACATATAAAGCGTTGTCTTTAACTATGTAAAAATTAAAAAATTATATGACGTACTACTGGTCAGCAGCACAAATCCGACTTACAATACGAAATCACGCACGCCCTCTTTGTCCCTCAGCCGCTTGTTTTACTTCGCTGCATGTGCATTCAGACGTCACGAACATTGCGGGAAGCCATGCAGCCAGGAGCAACAGCGTCATGTTACATAACGGCCAAAAAAATTTGCAACTTTTTGAGTTCTGTTAAGGTAGTCGGCTACCTTGTAGATTAAAACTTTAGTTAAAAGAATAAATTATCTAATAAAAAGACGTCTACGAATGATATTGGTAAATATGTTGAAAAAGTATATGAAAAATTCCCACAAATTCCATTAGTTGAAATAGTTAAAATATGGTTCGAACAACAGAACATATCTTTTTCTATATCTGAAGATTCTAAAATCTTAGCAGGAACAAACATATCTGATAGAGAAATGGTTCATTTTATTTTTAAAGTATATAAAAAAATTCCCAGAAATCCCATTAAGGGATATGTTTATAATATGGGCTGACATGAAGCTTCATCATCATGTGCCTGTTCCTGCGGACATGAAACATAAACCTAAAACCTGTGAGCATATGTATATTAAAGGCTGGAGGGCTAATACACAGTGTATAATCACAGTAAAAGGCGAAGGCTATTATTGTAGTAAGCATAAACGTAAGTAATATTTTAAAAGTAATCAGCTTTTAAAAATAATTATTCCTCTTGTTTCCTCCACCAGCCTTTTGCTTTACAAGATTCCTTTGTTTCGCAGTATAATTTATACACGTATTGTGCATATGTAAGGTCATCAGGCCAAAATGTGTCAGTAAGCCTTCCTACGCAAAGTGACAGCCAATTTTCTTAAGTAGGGTTTTCATACTCCGTTGTGATGCATGCTTTCTTCTATTTGCTTCCCTACCCTCGCATCATACTTTCAAAAGTAGGAACAAAGACACACATACTATACCAAGAATCTTTCATAAATGTTGTTTTTTGTTATAGGTTTTAGTCATAGCCCTTCTAAATTTGCAAAGTTGTCGATCGTATTCAAATTGGAAGCATCCTTTCGCAGTATGCTGTAAAGGGACTTCATGTAGTGGGTTGTTATCTTCATCTACAAAGAAGATCAGATACTTTCTGACGCATGCTTACGTGTCTCCTTCTTTGCTCTCGTTGGCGATCCAAGCTCTTAAAATGCGCCCTGTCTTAGTCTCGACTTTTAACAACAGAGAGCGCTGAAGCATAAGCATTCGCGGATTAGGAATTATGTTTCCGACAACAGTAACACCTTCTTTGGCTGTTTCGATATCCTGAGGAATGAGATTCCCTTTCCACTTGCATATTTCCACACACTCATCAGAGATCCACAATTTGGCATCATCGTTCAGAACTTTAACAGAAGGAGTTTTTGCTGCTTTTATATTGTTTTCGCTGACGAAATTAAATTCCATTATTTATTTATATATAAATTTATTTCTTTAACTTAATTTTAAAACCCGTGTACGTTACGGGTTTAGTTCACCCTCCTCAAAGATATGTTAACGACTCTGAAAAAAAACGTTTTTTTACAAACGTTGGAGACAGCTTGCTGACCCCAACTTTTTATTTAACGACTCTGAAAAAATGTCTTTACAAAATGTGATGAGGGCAGCGGCTGTCCCCAAATTTTGTTAAGGAGCAACAAATGTGATAACCATAGATGCAAAACCCACACAGTTTTAACAGATGTAAATCTATTAAAATTAATAGAGTTCAGAGTTCTTCTGTGTACCAATTAAAATTGTCTTTAAATTCAACGCGAAAATTTTCGGAAAGTTGTTGGTATCGAGAAATTTTTTTTCCAATTTACCTTGTCTTGAAATTCTCGAATAAACTCTTCAGAGAGTATTTGGTGTCGAGAAATATTCTTCCAAACCACTTTATCTTGAAATTCTCGAATAAGCTGCTCAGAAAGAGTCTGATACTGTGAAACTAGTTCCCAATCTATTTAATCTTAAAACTCCCTCATTAGGCTTTCAGAAAGGTTCTGACTTATGCACAACCAGAACCAATGAAGTTAATCTTGAAACTCTTTAATAAAACTTTCAGAAAGCAGTTGGTAAGCTGATACCCATATCCATGCAACACGAGTTTGAAACTCTCGAATAAACTGTTCATAAAGGTTCTGATACTATGAAACAGCTTCCCAATTTATAAAGTCTTCAAAATCTCGAATAAAATTTTCGTTTAGTGGTAAGTTAGATGATATCAAACCACAACCCAGTTTTGTCTTAAAGTCCCGAATAAAATCTTCAGAAAGGACAATTTGGCTTATCCCCCGCCAAACAGAATCATCGGTGCTTTTCAGTTTGTTTTGTATAGTTCGTAAACTACACTGTGTTAAGTTATACCACTTAACCAATGTTTCGGGGTTGATTTCATCGATAGTTTTGTTTAGCAGTTCTACATTCATTACTTATATATCAATTTATTTCTTTAAATGTACAATTTTGTTAACTTCCTTTTTATTCACGTTTCTTAACATATATTCGTAACTGTCATTTTATGACAGTATTTTTAAAACGATCAAGCACAAGTGACCGCAAATTGGAGGGTCATTATAATTTTGAAATCTTGTGTCGTTTCAAAATAAATTTTCTTCGCCTAAATATTTAACAAGTTCTTTGGGTGGAAGAGCATCTCCATAAGAATCAAAATAATACTTTTTATCATTATTTTTATATGAAGCAACCCAATGACTTCCACTTTCATTGGAGTTTTGTAGATTTATTATACCACATTCTATATTTTAACTTTTTGTGATAACTCGTCTTTCATAAAAATATCTCTAAAATGCTTTAATTTAAGAGTTTTCACTAGTCTTATAATATCAAAATAACTTAATGGCTCAATTTTTTCTTTTTTTAAGAACCGGCTCTAATAGTTACAGTTTTTGCCTTTTGAGCTATTTTTTTCCATTTCTGCATTATGTCGTTGTGTTTCTTCTTATTCTGCTTTTTGGTATTTTGCACTAACAACAGAATTTGCAACAGCTGCTCCTGCTCCTGCTAAAGCCCCTATAGCTGTAGCTATACCAATAAGTATAGGTACGAATCCGCCTGTTTTTATTTGTTCATGATCTAAATGTAATACAAGCCTTTTTTGTGCTTTTCACTTTCATTTAGTTTCTCTTTTTGGGCATTGTTTGAAAGTATTTTATATTTACCATTACCCTTGATTTGTTCGTAAGATAAGCGAATTCTTACACCCGTATTGTTTTTATGGGCAATCGCTATTTTTTTAAGTTGATCTACAGATAAATTTATTTTAGTTTAACTCATTTATTTATTTATTCTTTTAACTATTTTTATTAAATCAGTTTTAACTTCATATTCATTCAAAATGTTTGACTTCATGTTCTCATAATTTTCCATTTCCTGTTCAGTATCATTAAATTCGTCTGTTATTTCATCATCATTCATAGCTTTTAAAAACTTTTTTTTAAAATTGAATTGAATTTAGTCATTGCTAGCAGCTCAATTTTGGTATGTTTGTTGACTTTTTTGGTTATTAATCCAGTTGCTGATCTTACAATCGCTAAACAACCTTTTAATGCAACAGAAATTGGTGCACTGAAAGGAATCATTACAGGTAAGGCTATAGAAGCTGCAACTATTCCTAATTCTGAAACCGTTATAAAAATTTCCGTTCCGAAACAAACTTTTGATAATTAGACATACTTTTTTTTAAGAATACTTCTAGTCGCCCTTTCCTCATTTAAGAATTTATATAGATCCGCTATATAATTCTTCATATCCATTGTTTATTCATTTAATGGTATCTAATATTTAAACGAATAATTAGTCAGTCGGTGACTCTTACTATAAGCTAATTAATAGTATGATCAAGCATACTATTAACAGCAAAACAAGTCATCGTCATGTCAGGGCGAGCCACGAACGCTTTATACTCCTATACCATACTATGCTACAACATAATTTGGCTAGGATTTTTTTAGAACAAGTTTGTCGTCATTTAAAGATTAGATGTCATTAAATAAATAAAGAATGAAACATAAAATAGATCCTATTCCTGGAGACGTTATCAATAAGAAGCATAAAAGATTTTTTCCTTTACCATTAAGGTGTTTGATTGTTGGTACATCAGGTTGTGGAAAAACAACTTTGCTTTTCAATTTAATATTAAAGGGATGGGGTATACCTTTTCTTCATTTGTACATATTTACAAAATCATTAGAACAAAACGCTCATCAAAATTTAAAAAAAGGGATTATGAGAAATTATCAGTCAAGGAAGATACGGAAATTGCTCATTTTTTAAATAACCGCGAAGAATTAATTCCGGTTAACAAATGTGAGGCTAACAGTTTGGTTGTATTTGATGATTGTGTTAACGAACAGCAGCAACATATTATAAGATATTATTTCTCGAGAGGCCTCCATAAAAATATTTCTTGTGTTTATTTAACACAGTCTTATATGCAAGTTTCTAGAGGGTTGATAAGAAACAACATTAACTTTTTGTGCTTATATCAACAAAGTCTTAAATACACCAAAGATATTTATAATGAATATGTAGGTTCAGATTTTACATTCGAAGAGTTTAAAGCAATTTGTAATTCGTGCTGGCGCGAGAATTATGGCTTTTAACAATAGATACAACTAAAAAGCCAAACAACGGCCGATACAGAAAACTGTTTGAGGGAGAAACAAGTGTTTAATTTATTTTTTAATGACACCATAGTTATTAACAAATTTCTTGTACCTTAACAGAACTCAAAAAGTGCAGCCCACCGCGGGTTGCACCTTTATAACAGACCCTTTGAATAACAAGGTACTCAACAATAACAAAAAGGCCTTAACTGAACTCAAAAAGTTGCAATCTGCAGGCTTGCAACTTTTTGATTGGTGACCGTTTGTTGAAATTGTGTGTATTGTTCCCTGCGACAACATCACAGAAAGACTACAGCCGAAACTAAAAAAGGTGGGATTAGGAAGCCAATTGCACCTTTTCGAAAGAACTTTCACAATGACCACATTCCGAGATCAAACTCGATAAAGGCCTAAAATTTCTCTGATGTTGTTGTTTCTTTGAATCTGAATTGTTCAATAGCTCGTCCTGGCCTAAGCAATGCACGTGATGTATTGAAAATTACACCGCCACCACCGTCAGTCTCTGTTCTTCGAGGCCAATAATCATCTATTGCCCACGAAGAAGTTCCGAATACACGATCAAACACTATTTTAATTTGTCCTAAGCACCGAGATTTTTCGTCTGTAAACATGAGTGGTTTTCCGTTATCGGTAACGTATTCTTCTAAAATCATGGCACAACCCAATACTTCACTACGCTCCATTATTATTCTTTCAAAAGGCCTCAGAAGATCTATCTTCTTAATTTTAGCATTATTAATATTAAGAATGTCTATTGTTAAATCATATTCCGTATGATTCATTATTTCAAAATATATCTCTCCATTTTGATCTCCTACAAATCGAACAGTGTCTTTGTGAAGAATAGTTGTAAGAAATCTATTGCTGAATTTGTTCATAATTCTTATGGATGCTAACGATTTGCGCCGCTATTTAAATATAGACTTTGCCCCACTTATTTCTAGGAAAACATGCTTTTACATAAAAAATAATATAAGATCAAGTTAAAGAAACCATAACAAACTGCTGGAGATATACGATCAAGCGTTAGGCATTAAACGTTAAGCGTTAGACGTTAGGCGCTGGACGTTAAGCATTAGACGTTAGGCGTTTTTTGAGTTAAAGAAAACTTTGTATATAATAATAAAGAAGATGGTACAAACAATGTTTGAAATAATACGTGAAAATTTTAAAAAGGGTCAAGCCGAGCGTAACCGTGAACTTGAAGAAGAAAGAAAAATAATAAATAAAAACTATAATGATGATGATAGTGATGATGATGATGATGATGATGTATCTTTACAGCTACCGCGCGAAAAACAAATCTATCTGTTAAAGAAATTAATGAAATGATTAAACTCAAAGAAGAGTTTAAAAAATGGGTTCAAAAAGAGCCGTGTTGATGAATTCAGTGCAAAAGAAAATAGAGAAATACAATTTGAACCGATAACACAAGGACTAGATGAAGTAGAAAAAGCAGTTAAACAAACTGATGAAGATTTAAGTAAGAAACTGGATCTAATAACTATTAACAAGTCAAGTCCACCACAATTAACTTTTGCCCCTGAAGAAGATGAAAAAGAAAAAAGTAAAGAGAATATTAAATTAATTATTGATAAAGGTTCAGGAGTAACTAGCCAAGGATTGGGGGGTATACCTAGCAAATATATACCTTTTGAAGAAAAAAGAATTTGGTATATGGTATGATAGTGATAGATTTTATATCGGCAATGAAAGCAATGAGGTTATGATTGATGGTGATGATTTAATTATTAATAATGAACCGTATAAAGGAACTCACGGTCTTTGGAAGCTTTTAACAAATCCAAATAGAAACAATTAGACAAGGAAACATTTAACACATGGTGGACTAACAAAGATAATTTTACACAAAAAGACTTAAATACGTATAAAGAAATCCTTAAGAAAACTTATTCTATGTATCAAAACAATGATCCATCATCAAAATTGCCAAAGTCTAGTACGAGCAAAAAATGGAAAGAATTAGTATCACAAATATGGAAAGAAATTAAGTCGTCTAAAACGGGGTCTGGATTAATAAAATATCAAAAAGGTCCTATCGAATATAAATACATTTATAACCTTAACCAGTTAATGCAACGTTTGTATTTTATCTATATGGAAGAACAGGCCGGTAACAACAATTTCAAGAATGAAAAAATGGGTATTATAAAGTTCATAAACGAACAATTAGAACAAAATGTCGATAGCCCTAAAGGTATAGATTACATAATGAGATCACCAAGTGGTTTACTAAAAGGAGTTATTAAGACAGGTTCAGGCGTTTTCAGTACTTTACTTAACAAATTGAGCAACGTAATGCCTGAATTACACCTTCCTGGTTATAAGTATTGTGGATCTTTTACAAAACTAGATAAAATACTAGCAAGAGGTGATAAGCCCATCAATAAATTAGATGCAGGGTGTCAGCAACATGATATTTTTTACCGTGATCATAAAGACACCAAAGAAAGACATGTTGCTGATAAAGAATTAGAAAATATAGCTGCTGAAAGAATGCACGCAAGCGATGCAGGCGTACGTGATAAGACTGAGGCAGCGGTTGTAAGAACAGGTATGAAAACTAAGAGGTTCTTAGGAATGGGTTTATATTAATTTTTTATAGGTTGATTATGTATGAAAACAATTTAGAGTTGATGAGCGCCGTGCTCGGAAATGTAAACAGCTTTTGCTTCATTGAACGAAAGCTCGTCTGAAAACTGCCACAAAAAGTTGCAACCCGCAGCGTGTTGCAACTTTTTCAGTTCTGTTAAAGTCGTTTTGTGTTTCAGTTTACCGTGGGTTTATAGGTTCATTACCTATTAAAAATTTTTAGATTTATTCCTCTTTTAGTTGAATATAAACAGTAACACATTTTAAATTTTTTATCTTGTTATTTTTCTCATCCGTTGGAGTTACGATTATTTCTCTAATTTCCCGCAAACCTGCCCTTAAAGGAATAAACATAATTTTTTTTTAGAAATTTCCTTGCACACAGAAGTTATCAACAAAACTAATATGAAGTAACTCATTATGTTTATGTAAATGGGGATGGTCATCATAATTGGTATAACTATATTCTGTAATATTACAATGCCATTCAATGACAGAGGAAGGGTTCACCATTTCCTTAATATTTGCCGATGTATAATCTATATTTGGTGCAAGCATGGAATTGGGTTGAATACATTTTTGAAACTTGAAAAATTTACAAAAGCCGTTATCAGCATCTGCTAGAACTTTAAATTTAAAAGGAAAAATTAAAAACTACTACATATTCATCATTATTAAGCTTTTTCAATTCAAATTTTACAGTTCTTTTTAATTTTATCAATTTTGGATTGATATCTATTTTTTTTCTATTTCATGTTTTTAATTATCAAGTTGAATTCATCACATTTTTGTTGAAATGCTTTTTGTAAAGAATTAATAGTATAATCCCAACTAATGCCTGCCGAAACAGTAATAACGTCTTTAGTATCTGGTATTGGTATAAAAAAATCAAAACGCAGATCTATTTTTACTTCTTTATCAAAAGAAAACATTAGCCGGCTTACGCCAAGTTTATATTCTTTCTCAGGATTTAAAACAATCGGGTGTTCAAACTTTAGCCCGAGATTCGAACGCTTATCTGTAATTTTTATTAAGGTCATTTATTTCTTTTGATATATTTCTTTAACTTAAACAATAATAAATGAATGAGCCAATTTACTGCTCCAAATGCAAAAAGAAAACAATCAATTTAAACACCATTACAGCCCAAACTTCTAATGGTCGCTGGAGAGCTTCAGATCAATGCTTAAAGTGTAAAATAAACAAAAGTCAATTTATACAACAGGATAAAATGTTGTTGGCTAAGGAATTACACAAACCTGTTAGAATACATTAAAAAAAAGAGTCACTCTTACTAAAGGAATTGATGATTTATGGGCTGCTGATTTGATTGATATGAAAAAAATATTCAAAAGAAAATAATGAGTATGCATATTTGCTAAACGTCGTAGATACATTTTCTAAATTTTCTTGGGCTCTTCCGATCAAAAAGAAAGATAGTGTTACAGTTTCAAAAGCTTTCGAAAAAATAATTAAAAGTACAAAATCACACAGTCATATGCCACCAAATTTACTTCATACTGATAAAGGCTTAGAATTTGAAAATAAACATTTTAAAGAACTTTAAAATAATTATGGTATTAATATGTTTCACACACAGAATCTAGAAAAATCTGCTATTGCGGAAAGGCTGAATCGTACGCTAAACAACAAACTTAGAATACTGTTCGAAGTCAGAAACAATAAAAAATGGGTCGATGTCTTACAACACTTACTGGATGAATAAAACTTTAAAGACAAGCACAGATCTATCGGAATGACACCATCTGAAGTAAACAAACTAAGTGAAAATTTGGTTCTTCGCACACTTTTCAAGCATTCGAACGAGAAAAGTAAAGTAAAATTCAAAGTCGGTGATCGTGTTTGGATAACAAAATTTAAAAGCACCTTTAGTAATAAGTACGATACCAACTGGACTAGGGAAATTTTTACAATTAAAGAAATACTTAACACAAACCCCGTTACTTACAAAATTAAAGATTTAAATAATGAAGAAATCATAGGGTCGTTTTATAACGAGGAATTACAAGAAACAATTTTTTAAGTTAAAAAAAATAAATCTATAAATAAAGAACGATGAATGCTGTAAAAGAAATTTTTTACAAAATATGATGAATTTCGCGGGTACAATACAAACGTTTTGACCCCATCTCATCTCTACACTTGAATGATGAAAATCAAAAAACAGAACTTCAAATTAATCATGAAGACCAATTTCTTTCTAGAAATATTAAATACCATATTGCCGGGGAATTTACACTGGTTGATACTACAAAATCTTACGAGGGTAATGCCATAAAAATGATTGATAATTATGTAGCTCACTTATTTTCTCATAGAGAAGTTAAAAAACATAACGCCACCATTGATAAATAGAATATCCAGGCATAGCAAGCAATATAAAAGACTGCTCTGAGTATCCTGGATTACATACCTATAATGGTAGAGCTAGTGTTTCGGGATTTCATAGTCATAATTATAAAACCTCCCAATTTGAAGCAGTAGGGTATTTAGACCATCTTGGACTAGGATTCTTTAATGATATAACCGTGCCAATTTACAGGGGCTATTTTAAAATACTTTTTACTAGAAATAGCGATTATAATGTTATTTATCGTGGGAAAAATCTTAAAGATGGCAAAGAAGAGGCTGCAACTGTCGAAGGAAAAGTTACGATAATAACTTTCTATTTACAAATACCTGTAATGGAATATAATAGTGAATCACAAAATAGCCTTATAAAAGAATTGCTTGAGAATCGTTATATCTTCCAATTAAAAAAATGGGAGTGCATTCCAATCATGAATGTATCAGGAACAAGTTTATATAAGGATATAACCATGCTCTATAAAGAGACAACTAACCCCGTTTGGGCATTTGTCGTTTTTCAAACAACCAGATCAAAAAACCAACAAATGTATAATGGTCAATTTGACTATATTATTGTAAAAAACTTATGGTTTGATATTGGCGGAAAGCGTTACCCTGAAGACCCTTGGGAGTTAGATTTTGATAATGGCCGTTACGCTTTAGCTTATGATGCTTTCCTACATTTCCAAAGACGTTTCTTTAAAACAGACCCTCCATATATGGCCACAATTCCTTATGTTGATAAAAACAACTTCAGATCTACGTATCCGATATACAGCATTGATTTAACAAACCAGCCTGAAAGTATCTCAAACGCGAAAAGTAAAATTACGCTTCATGTTGACTTTAACAAACCAGTCTCGCCTCCTGGTGGAGCTAATGAACTATCTGCTATATCGTTGTAGTTTCAAACTGTGTTCTTCATTATGAACCATCCAAGAATAAAACCACAAAAATAGATTACGTAAATTTTGTTTTTACAGAGCGAGCTCTATAAAAATAAACAGTCGTTAGTCGGTGGCTCTTATCACACGCTAAATAATAGTATGCTAAACCATACTATTATTAGCAAAACAAGTCATCGTCATGTCAGGGCGAGCCACGAACCCTTTATAGTCCTAATACCATATGTGCTAAAACGTAATATGGTTAGGATTCACGAGTTAGTGAGCCAGTGCACTTGCTGCAGATTTACAGTACACCAAGTTTGTAAGACACAACGCTGTATCTTAACAATCACGTCCATTGCACTTATAATAATTACACTACAGCAAATTTGTTGTAATTAAATTACCAAGTTTGTTAGGTACTGTAGCTTACAATAGCACCATATGTAGTAACACAAAATAGCAAGAGTACTGGACACTTGTTTCTTGTCAAGCTGTATAACGGTAAAACAACGCGCAAACAATATAACAACACCGCGTATTGCACAAGATGACGCAACTTAACGTGAGTCATACTAACAGCAACACATGATGCATAGATGACCTTGAGTTGTCATATGCATGATGCAATGCATTGCGGTACAGCTGCACATGGAATGCAGTTTGTCATGACATCAACTGTAAAGTTAAAATGTAATAACTACACATAATTCAAGTGACAATGAGGTGCCCCACTGGCGATGTTCATACAATCACTCGGATGCGAGATATTTCAGAGTGGAGTATGAAGTCGAAGATTTAGGTGAATGGCAGCACAAAAATTTTGGAAAGGTCATTGGCGTTGGAACAAAAAGTGACTGAATCAAAAAACGACAGAATCAAAAAGTGACTAAATTTAAAAGTGACTGAATGATTGTTAATAGTTAGTTAACAGCCCAATGACATTTAATGGCTCTGTCATAGCCCAATGACATTTAATGGTTCAGTCATAACCAACTGTTTGTTAATGGCTTAGGGGGTTCAAAGTACCCATATACCTCAGGCCCGGTGTGGCCCAGAGGGTGGGTAGAGGTATAGCTCTACTCTTCCATGACCGCGGCACTAGAAGGGGGTGAGTGGTCAGCGTTACGCCCCGGCCGCACTTTACCACCGCAAAAGACCCAGTACCCACTTTATAGGAGGCTGGGTGGGCCCCAGGGCCGGTCTGGACGGGCGGAAAATCTCGTCCCCACCGGGATTCGATCCCGGACCGTCCAGCCAGTAGTCAGTCGCTTTACCGACTGAGCTACCGGGCCCATACTTACATGAACCTAGACAGTATATCCTACTACACACGTAGGCATATGGTATAGCCTATTGCTCCTAGGCTACAAACCTGTACAACACATTAGTGTACTGAATATTGTAGACAATTGTAGCACAGTGGTATTATAATATTATGGGACCGCCGTCGTATATGCGGTCCGTCGTTTACCGAAACGTCGTTATGCGGCGCATACCTGTATTTGCAGTGAATATTGTAGCAAATGGAAGAGGTACAAAGAACCAGAACGTGTTCTCTACTGTTTTAGTTGGCTATAAATGTCTACGACCCTCAGCGATAAGGAAGAGGAAGTGAGAGATGCAGAGACAGCTCCCTCCGTATTCTCGTGACGTGGCTCATAAAACTACGTTTATGCTCGTCAGCTGTTAGCTTTTCCCACGCTCCTGCGAGCAGTCAAGACTATCAGAACACTGCACGAAGTGATTTGCTTCATGATCATATTCAAAATTTACTTACGTACTAACAGTTCCATACATGCATGTTTATAATGTCATTGACAGAGGAATATACCCACCAGAGGAGATATTAACACGTAACAGCACAGGCCACATGTGGTTAAATACAGCACAGTCCCTTTACAGGT
>Ga0136643_10010285_pt1 | contig 13812 bp, 11 predicted proteins | sample TergutLab28metaG_FD_96883 | JGI IMG/M metagenome (GOLD analysis project Ga0136643, IMG submission 96883) | Labiotermes labralis P1 segment gut microbial communities from Petit-Saut dam, French Guiana - Lab288 P1 (version 3) (version 3) | ecosystem: Host-associated > Arthropoda: Insects >...
GTTGAAAATGCGATGAAAATAAATCCAAGTAAAAGTAAGGCAATTCGCTTCACGAGAGCTAGGGTAAAGGATCCACTAAATTATTCGTTAATGGGCACATTAATACCGGAAGCGAACAGTTGTAAATATTTAGGAATAATCTCACGCAGCGACTTAAGTTGGGCGGATCAAGTCAGCTACACGGTGAAAAAGGCCTGGAAAGCTCTACACTTCACAATGCGAATACTAAGAGAGGGTAATAGTCATACCAAAAGCTTAGCCTACATGTCACTTGTACGTCCGATTCTTGAATATGGGCCGCGTGCTGGGACCCGTACAAGGAGGGACAAATAAGTGCGTTAGACAGTGTGCAAAAGAAAGCGCCCAAATTTGCACATCATACGAATAATCCGAACTGGGAAACTTTGGCGTCGCGTCGAAAGTTATCACGCATATGTGCCCTCTCCAAAGCGTACTCTGGGGAACGCGCGTGGAAGGCTATAGGCGACAGATTACAACGGCCACACTATCAGAGCAGGGTAGATCATGAAAGGAAAATTAGGAGTATGAGGCAAAGGTCGGATATAGGGAAATATTCTTTTGTAAATAGGACCACCCAACACTGGAACCAGTTACCGGCAGAAGTGTTAAGAAATCTCCCCTGCAAACCAGTCACTTTTAAAAAGAGGGTAAGAAAAGTGAAAATTGAGTTGAATTGAAAGGAAGTAAAGTGTGCTGGAAATCATCGAAAAATGTAGAGAAGCGAAGTCTAGTGAAGTGAATGTCAAAAGTGAAGTGAAAAGTCTAAAGTGAAGTGAAAAGTAATCCAATATAAAGTGCAGCGAAGTGAAATAAAGTGAAGTGAAGTGAACGAAGCGAAGTGAAGTGGAAAGAGATGAAGTGAAGTGCAGTATAGGGATTGGGGGGGGGACGAGTCTTTATGGAAAAGGTTCATAGGGTGGTAAGTGATGAGAAGTGAAGGTCTGGGGTGAAAGCGTGAGTGAATTAATGATTGGAAAAAAAAACAATTACAAGAAACTGCACACAGTACTCTCTTACTTGGGTGTTTTTACCTTTTGTACATGTTGTATTCTAATTTGTCTCGCATGTATTGTCGCTAGTTTTAAGTTGTCTTGTGCGTAATTGTTGTTGGTTTGGCCGTGTGTATTGTTGTAGCTGTCTTGTGTGGGTGTTGTTATCTTATGTGTATTTGTTGTACTATGTGTGTATTGCTGTTTTTACTTTAGATGCCGAACTGCTGGCTAGAAGTCAGTGTTCGGAAGGTCCTCGACACAGGTTTTTCTTGGTTTCCCTATGTCTAAGAGCAAATGCTGAGATGGTTCCCAAGATTCCAAGTTGCCACTATATGCTTCTCATGTAGCCCTCCCAACTTAAATTCAGTAGTAACCGATTTCATGTTTTGTATACATGTAAAATAACCACTGCCACCGGGTGACAACCCAATTGCAGTTAGTAAATATTATTATTATTATTATTATCTATGTTACTGGTGGTGGTGGTGGTTGTTGTTGTTGTTGTTGTTGTTGTTGTTGTCGTCGTCGTCGAGGGGTAAAATGAGGGTATTTTGTAACCTTCCGGATGACCTGACCCCCAGATCAGAATTCGTCACTCTTGCACGGCATTACATGCAATAACATGGCTTCATCTAGTCTAAATTGCTGAGGGCCGTGCAGAAACACACGCAAACGGAAGCATGTGACGAGATGCACTCATATCCTGGATGTATGGGCGTCGTATGGAAAACAACACAATGACATCACTTATCTGTGACAAAGTTGTACCGCAACAGTTAATAATAGCACAATTCTGTGACCAGTGCGTGGTCCTGCACAAAGTCACTTACGTAATTGCCAGTGGATGATTCTGAAAGGCAAGATCGTATTAACGGCTCTCCTAATAAGGAGACCCGTTCTTACAGGGACACAATTGAAACCTCAACATTTCTTTCTTACATTATCTATGAACTAGTTCTCTGAACCACGTCATTAACTCGTTACGGAGTTCTCTGGTGTTTGCATCGCGCGTGACAGGTAACTACATAACTGCATCATTAGAGAGATTCAATTCTGCAACTAAATTGTAGGCCCTTCTAATGGCTCCGTCCAGTTACACAAATTATAGCTATAGAGTAACCCCTCGCCAAATACGGTTTTTACCTGCGGGATTTTGATTATACGCAGTTGAAAATGATTAAATACGTGGGGGAAAAAGTTGCCCAATGATGAAAAATTTTAAATACACGCGGATAAATGCGAGCGATTACTCAGTGAATCGCTGTTCTTGCTGACAGCATCAGCTACCCAAGCACCGTGTAACTACGTATTCAGTGCTCAAACAATGATGTAATGTGGGCTTCGGGGGGGATCACAAAGCGTCCGTGTGCATGTAACCTTATTTTGTCCCCCGCAGCAATTTTTCGCAAAGCGGTTTTTCCCAACATCCTTCGATAATCCCCGCTGTATATACGATTCAACAATTAACGAATAACACGACATACTCGATTTTCATCACTCATATCCATGCAGTCGAGCCATTATGGTGGGGTAAACAATCAGTCTTCTAAGGAAGAAAATCATTAACTATCTGACTTGTGCATTTTGTGCTGAAGTTCCGCTACAGAGCGACATGCTCGGTCGGATTTTCAATTCGGACATCGAATATTGATTATGGTGTTCCCTAGTTTTACTCAGTCCCCCAAGAAAAACTCCGGAAAAGGCCTCCGATGAAGCCACGAACTTCTCTTTCGTCGAAATCCTTTCCAGTTCATCACATTCATCATTTAACAGTCATCCCGCCTTTCCAGTTCATCATATTCATCATTTACCAGCCATCTCGCCTTCCCAGTTCATCATATTCATCATTTACCAGTCATCCCGCCTTTCTAGTTCATCATATTCATCATTTACCAGCCATCCCGCCATCCCAGTTCATCATATTCATCATTTACCAGTCATCCCGCCTTTCCAGTTCATCATATTCATCATTTACCAGCCATCCCAGTTCATCATATTCATCATTTACCAGCCATCCCGCCATTCGACGATACAGTGTTGTCCGAAACTGACAACGGTGAAAAACAAACCATTACAAATATTGGTGTACTCAAGGTGGGGGAGGCTGTAGCGAAATTTAAAACCACAAATTTGGTAAACACGGTGACTTTGAAATCGGCCAACGACTCCTAGAGTGGAATACTGAAAATATAATAAAAACACGCGAATATGTAGACTCTTTGCCTGTTCAGTTAGTTTTAATTTTCCCTTTAACCTACCTAGACGTCGGGTCGGAGATTTTGACATGAATTTTATAATACAGTTTTCAAAATCAAACATAATTTACATATAGCCTCAGGGTTAACTCCGTCCCCAAATAAAAATCTTGGGTGCACGTATGACTTCAAACAAAGTATTTGTTCAAGTAAAGGGCTAAGTCTGCTGTAGCCGCCAGACAAGGGGTAGCATTTTGCACACAGCGACACTGCAAATATATCCAGCATGAACAGATTAAAAAAAATTCCAATAGCTGTTGAACTGTCAAGAGAAGCAGACTTCTGCATCACCAAATTAAGCTTCTGCGTAGCCCAAACACCGCTAGCCTAGTTCCCACTTGTAAAGCAGCCCACCCATTGTTTCAAGGATTTCAGTTAGCCGGGTAAGATATAATGCAGCAGTTCCCTTGGTTATGCCATTGCAAGAACAGATGGCCCCCACCCGACACAAAGGTTGCCCATCCCACGCCAGCTGACCATACTCGGGGATCATTTAGTTCAAGGCTTCATCCGTATTTATTCGGGTTCTCAAAACACTTCTGAGTCTGAAATGAAGGAAGGAAAAAAGGTCAAGTACGCAGGGTCTTTCAAAAACCTATCACCTGTTCCAATCATTCAGTTCCACACCCTCACAGAACATACGATTCACTTGCACGCCGGGTCAAATTGCTGTATGAGTATTATGGCTCTTTCTGTGTCAGTCTGAATCAGTGGTCAAGCTGACATCAAACAGCCAACAATCGCCATGTTCGCGCTGTATAATTAACATCACTTATGAAAAAGCCTGACATTTAGCGAGCCAGTCTTCACCAAAGCATGCATTTCCCTCCATTATTCACTGCAAAATAGTTTTACAAGCAACTACAATGAGTCAGAGGATTTCATAAGTTTAAAAATCAAAACTAGTACCAAACTTTTTATTAACACAAACTCATCCTCGCCCAACATGTTTCATCATAAACACAAACGACTAACATAACCACGTTCTGCACCTGTGCAACAGTTTCATTCTTCGCAACACAATGAACGTAAATGTGACAGGAGAAACATGCTGTTTACAACCACACAAACCGTCGTACTTCATATGAAGCAACAAAAAATCTTGAACGCTTCTGTACATACAAGCATGATCCGAATTTTGTGCTTCACTGCAGGAGAAATAGCGTTAGGCAACACATCAAGCTGTGGTGTTAAGCGGGATCGCGCACCCATGGGGCTCACGTCATACTGTAGTATTGATCACAAGCTCTGCTTCCTTCAGTACATAACATCACCATCATGGACATACTATTGCCTCTAAACCTTCACATCGCTACCGTAAATTACACCGCAATTACCAGCTAAATAAACGAAAAATCACCTTATTGAAAAAAAAATCAAATTGTTCCAAATTATACACTCCCTCACAATACTGAACTCAACCACTGATCAGTGGCGGCATGGGCCCGATTCACTGTACATAAATTTCTGGATACACTTTCATAAATTTTATATGTTTTATCTCAACCCGTCTATCCGACTCGGTCCGTGTATAGTGAATGAATAATGGCATAAAACTCCAGCTACCGTGATGTTTTGCAAACAGCACCACGAAGGTCCGGGTGTTATTGGCAACTGCACAAGTGTGACAAACACTGAAATGTTGCTCTCACATGAAGCAGACTCCTTCAAACACGGAACCTTCCCAACACATACAGACGTACAGTGTAACTACTATGCCGTCCTGCCAGGTATCAATAAGCACAAGAGGAGTTGATAACATCAGCAGGAACTGCGCGGGACGAGAAGGAAGCAATCTTGCCTACTGTGTCAACATTCGGCAGGAAGGAAAGAGGGAAACCACGCAGGTCTACCTTTCTCTGCCGCCAGACAGCAGCACTAGAACAGGACTGCATCCGGCCTTCAAGAGAGGAGGAAAATTTGACATATTGCTTCGCTCACTCAACCGAGTTACCATGCCAAGGAACTGAACACTGGAACATATTTATTGTGGAACATCATACGAAAATACAGGCCCTGGCAACAATTATAGACTTATCTGCAAGTTAAATATTCGATTATTTCATTAATATGCATTCCAAAGCAGTTTATCTTTACAGAGTTCACAAGTTATCTCACGTAACCAACGCAGTTTCACACTCTGTTATTTAGTGACAACACTGGGTTCAATATCACAGAACACTCACAGTAATCAGTCACAATCCGCTGCACAACCCATTATGCTACATCAAAACACACAGCGAAAAGTTCACTACACTTTAAATTCCCCAAAATTTTTCATTCAGAACACTTGCCTTCTAACACGTGCGCCATACCGACCACAGCCAACATAAAATACTGCACTTAATGAAATGACACAACATATTATAATGCAAGAAGCCTTGTAAGGCTGATCTGAGGGAACTCATTTTCTGTCTTGAACTTAGACACAAATTTTCGAATATAACACAAGATTTGTCTTCAAGCGGGTCCTCATAATACAGCCACAAGATACATTTATCGGCAAAAAAAAATCGCAGTCTATGGGCAACTTTCAGCCATGTTGGCGTAATACGAACAAGAACACAACACAATAATAATAATAAACCTAAGAAACTTACCGGGAATGGGCGAAATTAAGAAACCACAGAAAACAGTCGTATTGGGCTACGCGCACGTACCTCAGAAAGTACTAATGTAAAAGTACTAAACGTTTATCGTGGCGAATAGCATCAAATGCACCGTACCAGACATTGTAACCATACAGCAACTGCTACGTTAAGTATCCTAAGACCATTATTTGTTTTGCGTATGTAACTGTAAATTCCCTGCATAAATGTTAACAACATCAACAACAACAATAATAATAATAAGAAGAAGAAGACTTTGGATAAAATTCAACTCCTAATTTTAATAACAACCTTACCTAATAATAATAATAATAAAGAAGCCGAGAAAATTCTAAAATATAAAGACCTTACAATAGAAATACAGCGCATGTGAAATGTAAAAACAAAGGTGATACCAGTAATAATAGGGGTGACTGGGACTATTTCAAGGTCGTTCAGAAAATACGTGAGCAACATACCAGGAAAACATGAAGTCAAGGAACTACAGAAAACAGCCACATTGGGCACTGCACACATACTTCGGAAAGTACTAACGTAAAAATACAGTAGATTCAACACTGAAACTAACGATATAAGCAACGTGAACAGTAACAGCAGAATAGCTGCAACACTGTATTCCCTAGGGACATAGTTTGTCTCAGGAATATAAGTATAAATACCCTGCATAAAGATGGTGATGATGATGATGATGATGATGATAATAATAATAATAATAATAATAGTAAAGCGAAGGAGGAGGATAAAAATAAGAAGGTAACCAAATTTTGGACTCAAAAAGTGAAAAATGAAATAATCATTCCTAACAATATACCGGACATTATAATCCGTGATAATGTAAAAGGAACATGTTTGATAATAGTCAATGCCATTTCAGGAGACAGAAATATGATCGAGAAAGAAGCCGAAAGATTTTAAAATATAAAGAACTTACAACAGCAATACAGCGCATGTGGAATGTACAAAGTGAAAGTGAAACTAGTAATAATATCAGCAATTGGAACCACCTCCAAATCATTCATAAAATACCGGACCAACGGACCGGGACAGGAAGAAATCAAGGAAATACAGTAAGCAGCCACCTTGGACACTTCACACACTGCGGGAAGTGCTGATGTGAAAGTGTAAAACATGTAACATAACAAGTAATATTACATGTATCATACACTGTAATTACAGAATAGCTGTAACAATATAAACACTACAAACATGTTCTTTTCAGGTATATAATTGTACATACTCTGCACATAAGTGATAACACACACAACTATGATGATGACGTTAATAATAATAATAATAATAATAATTGGTGTATTCAGACCTCTTCTGTCGTAACAGACTTCCTCACTTTTACTCCTAAGTCCTGCACCGCACGAGTCTTCTGTCGCACCGCAACCACCCACGACCCATTAAGTACAGCACCCTGGCTAACCCTGGTTAACCCATGTCGACAGCCCGGATATCACTTGCGCCAGTGTCTTGCAACTAGTGCAGAACTCTCCTAAAATCGAAGTTCTTTCAGATCGATGGTACATTGTTCCGTGTTCCGTGTGTTCCACACAATCTGTACCTCAATTGTAACGTGGAGCAGGAGAAGTTACCTCGCACAGTCCCAACACTATAGGGAAGTTCCTGCTTGCCTTTCAGAGGTTACGTACTCGCATTCACTAAACTCGCAGCTACTCTCCAAGCATAAAGGCCATTTCCACCATATTACCGTCTACGGTGTTCTCATGGATGTAATTTTTGAACCTCCCTTCCTAGCATCCGTGACTGCCCAGATGTTTCTCATGTAATTTCAAGAATTTCCTTGCCTATCCCCAAACCAAATGTGTGTATGCCCTAAATAATATGCAGGTCTTCATGTTTGTACCGTGCATCAATGACGATTAAAACAATTTATTATCCAACATACGCACAAATATATAATTCGTAGACACAATTAGAATTATTATAAAATATTTAAAATTGCTCCAACATGTTTCGGATCACAAGGGATCCATCGTCAGAGAGCTCTATACAGTGCTTGGCTAAAACTACAGTAATGGTTCTATCTCGTCCTTTGATTATGGACGTAGTCGGTGTTATGGCAGCATATTTGCTGTAATTAGACAAATTAGGGATCTGATTTAGAATCAAATAATGCCAAAACAACATGACATGTGAAGGAAACAATTATGATGAAAGTATAATATAGGACTTACCCCGTGGTGCGTTTGTATACTGCACAGTCTAGACAGGCAGTGCCTCTCTAGACTGTGCAGTACACACAAGCACCACCGGCAAATATGCTGCCGTAACACCGACTACGTCCATGTCAACGGACGAGATAGAACCATTACTGTAATTTTAGCCAAGCACTGTATACAGCTCCCTGATGATGGATCCCTTGTGATCCGAAACATGTTGGTGCAAGTTTAAATATTTTATAATAGTTCTAATTGTATCTATGAATTATATATTGTGCATCTGTTGGATAATAAAGTGTTTTAATTTGCAGATGTTTAATTCCCGTGCAGATTGCACGACATTACTGTCGAACCCAGTTATATATAATGACATAGGTTTATGCGACACCTCTTCTACAGCGTCAGATATTCTGTGCTACTAATTAATAATTCCTTACTGTTAACCACAAAATTATACTACCTGGTTAGAACGACACTCGTTTATAACGAACCAATATAATCAGTCCCGTTCATGACGTCATAAGCGAGTTCGGCTGTACTTAAAACAAAGTTAAATTCCACGAACCTTGCGAAGTGGAGGTCTGGAACGGATGAACTCCAGGATGATGGCGTGAGCATCCTTCTTGATGCGATTAGGTATGTCGCCGTCCACCATGACTTTGTTGAGCTTGTACCGTCGAGACCGGATATCATCCATCAGTATCTCGTAAGGGGTAAGTTCGTACTCGATGGGCGTACGACTGTAGTCGACCTTCTTCAGTTTCACCCCGTGCCGCAGTTCGTGGATCACCTGCACCCAGAGTCGCGCCTGTAACAGAATGCCACAATTCGGTAGGTTCTGCGAGAAACATTTCTACCCATCTGGTGGAAACAGGCAAAACGTTTATCACTTATTTACAGAACAGCTGTAATAAATTGGGATTCAGTTACACACAGCCTTGTTTCACACTATACGACATTCTAACTACAGGTTTCGGCTAATTAATCGACCATATTTAGGTCTGTCACAAAAACCACTGCCGTATCTCCACCGTCTTTATTAATGTGTTTTTCACGTCAAGACCTTAGTCCTGCAGACATCGCTGTATTACTTAGTCTATCATACTTCTTATTGGTAGTCTGGGTAAATGAAGCTTAAAATGCAATAATGTAAATGAAGATTCCGTGTTGGTTGTTTGGGTTGCAAAGTAAATTCCAGTTTGCAACCCGAAGGCGTCAGGAATAAAATAAGAAGATTTATAACACAAATAAGACACCCAAGAGTCACGAATAAGTCGCAACTGTTGTCAGACTTATTAACTTTTACAGAATTATTTTAACTACTACAAGTTTAAAGGATTATACACACCTAACCTAACCTAACATAACCTAACCTAACCTAACCTAGCCCAACCCAGGGCACAACATAAATACTGTACCATCCTCAATCCATGTTATTGTGTTTTAAACTGTAATAACCCAGACTGCTGAAAAGAATTTTAATACATCGGGTTACACAACAATCTAAGAACTGAAATCTCAGCCTTAAAAACACACTGACAAAGACACAGGCGATACAGAAATGACTATTGTTAAGCGACATGAAGATGACCAATTAACTGGCCAAAATATGCAATCTGGGTTCCTTACACGTATATTACAAAATAATGTGGCTATCTGAATCCTCTTTCCTTACACTGTTGAATCGCACAACGGGACGAAGTCTTTCAAATTTATGAATCATTTAATAACGCTTTCAGTAACTTAATCACGTCCAATTGTAAGATTATTAGTAAGTAATGAACTTTGGAAATAAGAGGACGGAAGATACAGTTGCGTAATTTGCGGTACTGGCCCCATATGTGCATGGAGAACCAGAAGTGGAGCTACCATGAGCGAAGGTCTCAGGGCCACCCGAGTACAGGGCGCAAGTGTTGATCATTAGATGGTCATGATAACCTACAATCGCGCGCACGAATAAGACACTCTGTAAATGGCTCTAATGTTTTGAATTAACCCTGATTTTCCTATTTTTTAGTGTGTGTAATCGTCAAAAAGTCTCCAAAGACCGTAGGGTCACTTTCTGGACACCTATTGCACCTGTACATTCGTACAACGGTACTAAAGATACCGATGTCAGATGACTCTAAATAACCGAACACCATCCGACATTCGATCTGAATACCCACAGAATAATAGCTACACAGGTGTGCCAACATGCTGCGTAAAACGTAGCTGACTGGTTGCGTAGGAGCAGCGATGTAGCTACGTTTCTTTGGCGCCTGGGTTGAGTAAATACGCCCCCTTGTGTTGGAGCTTACAAAAAAAAAAAACAAATGCAACCCCGTTCGAATGACAGTAGGTCAGTACTTGGCATATAACCTTTTCACGGCTATGCGGTCTGCTGGCACTCCCGTCCATGACCCTGGAATGCTTTCCTTTATAACCGAAACAGTGTCGCAGCCGAAGGCACCACTGCAAGCGTCTTGGCCATGCTCCTGCATTACAAACTGTTTATTCACGTGTTGAGTCCGAAGTTCATGTTTATTAGTGCTTTGACCGATAATACCCAGCGGCCACGTGCAGTAACTCCACCGAGAACCGCCCATGCCTGAGAGCGTAACAGTCGCTTATATGATCAGGACACTACCGGCATTTTCTGGAAACCGAAAATAAGAACCCCATCGACACGAACCTCCAGTGGACCCTATCCCAAGCCGGATGAATCTAGTCTATTGGTCAATTTACTCACGTATTTTGTATTTAAGATTATTTTAATATTATGGCACCTTTCCATCTGTAGATTGGTTTACCAAATGGACTATTCCCTTCGCGTCTTGTGATTCAAATAATATAATTCCATATTTGTCTTTGCTTTCATGCGTGCTACGTGACCCGCCATCCTTGCTTTGCTCATCCTGATAGGGAAACAGTACAAATCATGTAGCCCTATATACAAATACTTCCCATCCCTCTGTCACTTCCTCCTTCACAGTCCCACACATTCCACTTCGCACTCACCGCAATATGTTAGGCGTTCTTTACGAACTAAAAACAAGGCCTCAAGTGGCGGCCATGTTAGTCCATCCTTGTATCAGCAACTAAACCATTAGTCGGATTTTCGTGAAATTCGATAGAGTCCTTCTTTACAAACAGGTTTTCACCATGCGGACGATTCGTTAAATCGGCTCGGTCGGTCACACTTTACTTGAGGGCATAAATTAAATGGAACACATTCTCCGGATATTTCTTGATCATTTTCGGTGAGAATTCGTTACACAGCTTATCGTAATGCCGTTAAGTAATAGTAAGATTCGTGATAAACAGTAAAATGACAGCCATGGTTTATGTAATGCCGTAAATGAATGTTTGCCCCTATTTCCATATTTTTCGTTCTCTTTTGGATAAAACTCAGTAAAAAAAAAAATTTACACAATACTGACACAAACAATGTGAGTTTCGTAAACACGGGCACAGTTTAAGTGAGCAATCGGATTGATATCCTTTTTTTAAGCTTCCGTCAGATTGGGGTTCAATTTGGCGTACGAATTCTGCACATTATGCCGTTCAGAAATTGTGAATTTTGTTAAAATCGGAAAAGAAAACCCATAATTTTCTTAATTACTGTCTACCGTGAAACCGTATGACTTCTTCACGCAAAAAAAACTCTTTGACACAGTCCATATGCAACGTCACAAACTACAGGTAGACCATCTGCATTCTTGTTGTCCAGTGAGATGAGAAATCAGGTTTCACACACTCACACACAGTCCTACACAAAACAAGTAACATTTCAAATTTCTATATGTATATTAGGCCAATGCCGGTCCCAGTGGCCGCGTGGTATAAGGCGTAGGTCTGAGGCCTCCCGCCTGCTGAGATTGTGGGTTCGAATCCCGTCGGGGGTATGGATGTTTGTGTACTGTGAGAGTTGTGTGTTGTCTGGTACAGGTCTCTGCGACGAGCCTATAACTCGTCAAGAGGAGTCCTACCGACTGTGGTGCGTCGTTGTGTGTGATCTAGAAACCTGAAGAATGAGAGGGCCATGGCCCGCGTTGGGACGCAGCGCCACAGGGGGAAAAAACATTAGGCTAATATTCGGGCCTCTTGACAGGATAAGAGACGACAAGTTACTGGATTACTTCACGATAAGCATACCTTCAGTATGGCAAGCATTTGTTTTTTCGTGAATGTATTCTAATCTGTCGCTGTCGAAGTCCATGTTGATAGGTGCTATCAGTGCTGTCACCGGCCCAAATCCCTTATCTAACCCTCTTTATTCCCCACCTTGAACTGTCTCTCTGCAGACACTAAATCCCACGTCATCCCAGTGACAGTAAAGGAACAAACGCAATGCACCGAGACACCTACTTAAAGTTTGCGCACATCTCATTACCAGTTCCTGCAGAACAAACTTTACAGCGACACAAACAGAGCTGAGGAGGATTTGCCGAACTTTCCCATAATCGTGCATTGTATTGCTCGACTCAACATGCATGACAACAAACAAAACTCTAACACGAATTAAAATTTCACTTACACTTTTGTAATGGCCATGCCCATTCTGTCTTCATGGATTAGGAAATTTCAGGGGCTTACCCAAACCAAAAATTATCTTTTTTGTGTTTGGTGCTCCCCTTTCACTAAATGGAAGCGAATGGTCAGCTTTACGACCAATTTAACCCCGCGGAAAGTGTGTCCGATGAGCACTGACCAGAATGCATCATGGACCTCAGAACTGGTCTGGGCGATGAGAAGGATAAAAAAGGCTTACCCATCCCGGGAATTGAATCCCGATTCCTCGCTCATCCATCCCGCAGTCCAGTCAGTGTTCAGACTAACCGAAACTTATTAGGTGACTGAAATCAAGGACGATGAGGCAAACAGGACACGAAGGGCAGACAGCACATATAGAATCCTTCAGAAAATAGAGCATGAGTAGACATGGACAAAATATGAAATATCACTGTTCGCAATGTGCGCTTTTTCTGCAGAAACTCCAACAGAATTTTTGTGCACGAAGCGAAGCACAAGTAGATCACAGGCAAGGCCGATGATATGTAAACGTTCAACAAGGATATGAGATCAAGCGTTATTATTTAATTGCACATATTTAGACACAGCCTGCATTTCATGTAACGCAAAACGAACCATAAAATTAATATGCCTCATACTTGCAATTTTCAACGCGAAAGGTCTTCCCCTTTCTTATTCACAAATTATTTTTGTATTTGGCCTAACACTGGACAGTTAAATTGTCAGATACGGAGCCGTGTTTAGTCTGCTTCTGTATTTTGTTTTTGTTACTGCGCAGTTCGACGACCAAGTTTCGCACAAGTACGCGGGCGAAGGGTATCAGGCGACGAAGGATATCAGCTGAAGAAGGGAGCCGACGAAGGGTATCAGGCGACGAAGGGTATCAGCTGAAGAAGGGAGCCGACGAAGGGTATCAGGCGACGAACTACACGTCCTGATAAGTTTTGTGTGATTGACATGTCGCCCAAACATGTAAGTAGGCAGATTCCCCGAAATGTTTGCACTAACTGGCTGTTCAACTGATATGAATAACGTTTTAAAACTGCACCATACAAAAACGTAAAGCGTTTTCTTGTATACTAAATGAATTTTGACTGCGGTTCTTATTATCACCTCATCATCATCATGTTCCTGAAGGGTTAGGTGTGTTTCCTGTTCCTTGATCCTCAAGATGAAGTTGGTCCCTCCATCTCTTCCTCGGTCGTCCTATGTTCCTTCGTCCTTTTGGTTTATA
>Ga0136643_10010286_pt1 | contig 13812 bp, 4 predicted proteins | sample TergutLab28metaG_FD_96883 | JGI IMG/M metagenome (GOLD analysis project Ga0136643, IMG submission 96883) | Labiotermes labralis P1 segment gut microbial communities from Petit-Saut dam, French Guiana - Lab288 P1 (version 3) (version 3) | ecosystem: Host-associated > Arthropoda: Insects >...
AGCCCCTAGTCAGTTACTATACGACTGAGCTACCCGGCCCACACACACACACACACACACACATACACACATATATATATATATTTATTTATTTACTTATTTCCCAATACGAGGTACACATACACAACACCACACACACACACACACACACACACACACACACATATATATATATATATATATATATATATATATATATAGATTAGGCGACAAATTCCGGATTATTAAAAGTTATCATTGGGCCTATTCCTTTAAGAACCATTCAATAGCAACTTACGGCTGCAATTCCTCTACAAAGAACGTCATAGGAATATAGTGTGTTTAAAAAGTTATTAGTAAAAAGGGACAAGAAAAAAGAGTTTTTAATAAACAGTTTCTCATACAAAAACACTTTACATTTATCTCAGTATTTAACCAACTTGATGCACAAAATTTGTTTCACAATAAGTTTTATTTCATACCTCTACATGTTTCGAGCACATGTGCTCATCATCAGGAGGTCAAAATTGCATTACGCACCTATAGGTGTGATGATACCAGAGGCTGTGTAATGCAATTTTGACCTCCTGATGATGAGCACATGTGCTCGAAACATGTACAAGCATGAAATAAAACTTATTGTGAAACAAATTTTGTGCATCAAGTTGGTTAAATACTGAAATAAATATACTGAGATGCACGGCCAGCAAAACGTCAACATTTTACATATTACCCCTACACTATGTATTTGTGTGAATAATATTTTCTTGTACCTTTTACTACTAACTTGTTAATACATACCTATAATGTACTTTGTAAAGGAAGAAATCTCTTTCCTAACAGCAGACATAACTTTTTATTGAACGGTTCCTAAAAGAGTAGGCCTGATGTTACCTTTAAGCTGAAACGTGTCGCCCAATCCACTTATATGCGGTGTTCTGTACATCTGTATATTGGGAAATATATATATTTGAACATGTGGCATACATGAGTGTCTCTTCAAATTGGAATTCAAATTGTAGACGAATTTTAAAGAAAATTCCACAAGCCTGGAAGTGCCGAAAAATAAATCCGTGTGTCGCACAATACACAGATAAATCAGAGACTTTATGGGCATTTGTTCTAACTAGGCCTCCCGGGATCCAAACTCTAGACTTTCCAGCACATAGCCTAATCGTTAAATTTGCAAGAACGCTTCTCAATAGTAACTAACTCCATGGCGCAAGACCCCTTGTAACAAGTTAGCATTCGCACATCTAGTCACGGAATTTACCGTCTTCTAAAGGCAGCAAAGGTGCAGAAGAGCCAACTACGAGACCGTATCTTAAGCTGTCTGTCACCATTCCACATAATTACACCCTGCAACTTTAAAGCACGTTTCATTTTATCCTCCAATTAAAGAATAGGTTTCTCATGTAGTCCCGTCTCTTCAGGCTTGCCAACTACATTTCTTTTGTATTTCTCATCTCCTTCTGTCTTTCCAAATATATTACTTCTATATTTCTCCTCTCTGTTAGGTTAGTCAGCTACATTACTTCTAAATTTCTCCTCTCCTTTAGGTTAGTCACTATATTACTTCTAAATTTCTCCTCTCTTTCAGGCTTGCCAAATACATTGCTTTTGTATTTCTCATCTCCTTCAGTCTTTCCAAATATATTTCTTCTACATTTCTCCTCTCCTTCATGCTTACCAAATACATTTGTTCTGCACTTCTCATCTTCTTCAGTCTAGCCAACTACAATTCTTTTTCTCATGTTCTTCACTCATGTTGCTTAACTGTGAAAATAGCAATTATGAAGCTCCTTCTTAAGTATTCCATTCCAACTCCATCTCACGTGTCCTATCTTAGATCCAAACATTCTGCTCAGCAACCTGTTACGATCGTCCTCTGTCGATTACTATCACCGTCTTCTGGAATTTTGCTCCCTGCAGTTAGGCAAACATGTATCAATGTCTACGAGAAAAAAAAATACCCCATATCTTCGGGCTAGAAGGTACCCTCAGCCTTAAAGGACGAACCAGCAGGTTTCAGTGAAATGTTGATACCTTCAGAACAGAATCATCAGCCACAGACAGCGGAAAACCGGCATACTAATGGTGACCGCGTAAAGACTTCAAATCTCACCCCCTATAGTTCTTCTGTACGTATAGTTAAACACCACGTTCCACATACCAATAAAATGATATGGAAAGGTAAATTAGTATATAAATATTAAATTTTATGTTTATACTAGCAACACGCTCGTCATATTTGGGTCTTATCATAATATTCACGCGCTACTACACGGTCTCTTCATGGGTTTCTTTATTCTTAGACCAGACCAAGCGTTAATTTCATCCATCCCAGTGCTGCCATATACTTAGACGATGTGCTATGTTGTATTACGTTCTTGATGTTCAACTGTTTCTTCGGCATCAAGGCGGACCACACACAGAACCTAGGTGTGACTCATACCCTTACTTAGTTCATATATACATACATACATATTCGAAGTTCAACTCTTTCTTCAACACTAGCATGGGCCTCACAGATAATTTGGGTTTGGTTTATACCACAGGCGTGACTCCCTCGCACTTGGGGTATTTTATATAGGAAGATACTGTAGACAGAAAATGGAAAGACGGCATATTCTGAACTGAATGTTATCTTTTCAGTGCAGACAAATTGTATAGCTAGTGAATAAAATATTCTTTCAGGTCCCTGCCGTTAAACCGGCGAAAGTTGTTTAATTACAACGTACTCACGTCTGCCACAAACGAGCCTTAAGAACAGAGAATCACAAAGAAATAACCTCTACACGACGTGTTCTTCCTTTCTGAAGAATTCTAATTAACATTCAAGGGTATTTTAACTCCCAACTGTTCTCAGTGACGAGCAAGAGAGATCGAAAAACTGGAAGACAATTTAACAGAGTTCGTTGGTGTCAGAAATGTCAGGCTATTTAAATAACAAGGCCGCCTGGTATACAAACGGCTGCCGGTTCCCACATTACCGCAGACCCCAGCTGGACAATACAACATGACAGTGGTGTGGAATTCAGCGAGGGGCCCTTATCAACAAAACACAAATTAGGGAAGGGGAAGAAACATAATTATGCTGATTATGCTAGTATCTCACGCTACAGGCAGTCGACAAACGAAGTTACAATATTAATCACAGGTTGCCGAAGAATTTGCGTCCTTGTTCATAGCAATGCATTATCCGGGTGGTGGCATATGTTACATCAGAGATATGAATACATGCGATATGTTTCACACACACACACACACACACACACACTGTTCACCTATTCAACTGTCATTCTAACTTAGTTTCCCACACCATTTCCTCTGACCTGTCTTCGTCGTAACCACTGTAGCATTAAATATCAACACAACACTGCAACAAAAAACAAAAAGTCTACTCCATGAAGGTAAGCAGGAGGAGTATAGATATTAGCTCAACTCATGTTTAATCTTGGTGCTAGGTGGAAGTGGACAGCTTCACGTCCCGGCCGCTTCACCTCCATAACCAGTGCATGGTACCCAGAGCCGGTCTAGACGAACTGAAGAAAACAAAAATTATCTTGCCCCTGCAAGGATTCGAAACCTGGATATTCCATCCCGTGCCCTAGTCACTGTACTGACTATTCCGACTGCCCATAATTATGTAACAGACTAATTAAACATTACTAACGACTTTAAATTTTTCACGCAACATACTTAGTACAACAGATTCCTTAAACAGGGAGCCGGGATAACGCAGTCGGTATAGCGACTCGCTACGCGCTGGACGGTACGCGGATCGAATCCCGTTGGGGGCGATATTTTCCGCAACCCTCCAGACCGGCCCTGGGGCACACCCAGCCTCCTATAAATTGGGTACCGCGTCTCTCTTTCCCAGGGGAAAAGCGACCGGGACGTGGCGTTGACCACCCACCCCCCATCTAACACCGAGGTTAATGAAAGAGTAGAGTCATACCTCTACTCCCCCTCTGGGCCTTCGTGGCCTGTTCTAGGGTGAACTTTACCTTTACCTTTACAGGGTTCTTACAAATGACGCGTTATGTTTGTCTTATGCCTACGGAATACCAGCGAACTGGAGAAAGAAACAGATGTCTGAATGTTTCTAATAATGATTGTTTCATTACACCAATATTATGTTGGGCATTGTTAAATCTCTGAAACGCAATTAGATATCCAAGAAATTTTCGTCAAATAAAATTCTGTCAGTAGAGTTCCACGGCATTCGCCTGAGGGCAGGAGTACAGTTAAGTCGCAAAACTTGCATGTCAGATATAGTGGAGGCAATGGAGAGGTTAAACACAATACACCTTAGAGTCACAATCCCACCCCCCCCCCCTTTTTTGGGAGACCTTGTCGATCGCCTAAAATTGTTAAGGCACTTTAAAAACGCGACGTTTCAAAGCCGGCTTCCGAAACGTCGTGTTTTAAGTGTCTTAAAATTAGACGACGGACAAGGTCCGAATAAAGGGGACTGTCAGTTATAAACCATCGTCAAAGCCCCATAACTTTGAATATTACACCACGTAAAGGCATTACATAGACCACTCGAAATACCGAAAAGTTTAGTCTCAACTGCGCAATTCATTTTAGAAAAGTTTGTGTTATGTATCTCAGACTGTACTAGCATATTTTTAAATGGTAGGACGGTTCGCCGAAAATGAACTCAAATGGAGGCTGTGTCGTCGAATAATGTGTGGTACTGTACCTGCATGTGGGCCGGGTAGCTCAGTCGGTATAGCGACTGAGCTACGGGCTGGACGGTCCGGAGATCGAAACCCGGTGGGGACGAGATTTTCCGCCCATCCAGACCGGCCCTGGGGCCCACCCAACCTCCTATAAAATGGGTATCGGGTCTTTCCCGGGGGTAAAGTGCGGCCGGGGCGTGCTGCTGACCCCTCACCCCCTTCTAGTGCCGCTGTCATGGAAGAGTAGAGCTATACCTCTACCCACCCTCAGGGACACACTGGGCCTGTAACGGGAAAACTTTACCTTACTATATCTGCATTTTCCGGTATGAAATGAGTGAAAGAAAACGAACAACATCATGCCAGATGGTCGAGAAACGAACCCGGCACCCCTGAAATACAAAACAATCGTCACCGCTTTCAATCCGGTTGTTCGATGGAATGTCAGCGCATAACATTTTTAAGCGTTTATTATTATTATTATTATTATTATTACCATTGTGTATTTTAACGTAAGTTTAAAAACTTTTAACCAAGTTAATAAATAGTGTATTTGTTGGTGTGTGAACTACGTATGTTTTAACGTGTGTACAAAAATCGCGAGGTTATTTTTGTTACTTTCTATTTGATTCGAACATAAATGTAATATGTCAGAAGCAACGTCATCATGAATGATGTGGTTACGTTATTTGATCAAAGAATCACAACAGCCTACAATTTTTTCCCGAAGCAAATGTGACCATGCGATATCTCACGTTCTTACAGCGGTGTTGAAGACTCAAGCAATGCGGCAGAAGACATGAATTCCTAAACACGGCTAACGAACAGTCAAGAAACCAAATTCACGAATGCAGCAGATTCGAAGCGAGAAATTAATTCAGCAGCGCAAAATGATGCATCTTGGCTATCGTTAGAAGACGACTGATTTCAGCAAACGGGATTAAAACCTTTTAATTTCAAGAGCAAGTACTTTCCTAATACATTTCGGAAGCATTCTACTTTCCTAATACATTTCAGGATCATGCTAATTGCCTAATACGTTTCGGTGGCATGATACCTCGCACGTGTATTTCAGCAGCCCGCAACTTTCCTAAGACATTTCAGGAGTAGGCTACTTTTCTGACACATTTTAATAACACTCTATTTTCCTGACATATTTCGGGAGCGTGTTACATTCCTGATGGGGACACGCGGCGGCACAGTTGGTTGAGGCACTGCGCTACAAGCCGGAAGGTCGCGAATTCGATTCCCGATGGTATGAATGAAATTTTAATTGACATAATCCTTCCAGTCGCAGTAAGACGCTGGGGTTGACTCAGCCTCTAAGAGAAATGAGTACCAGGAATACTTCCTGGGGATAAAGGCGGTCGGTGCGTAGGGGTGACAACCTTACTACATTCACGTGCCGATTGTCTTGAAATCTGGAACCCTCAAACTCCTGGAACCCTTAGGGCCTGCCCAAGCCTGTAATGGGATTTCTTTACCTTTTACCTTTACCTTGCTACCCCCCTAACACATTTCAGGAGCATGCTACTTTCCTAATACTGTACATTTCAGAAGCATGTTACTCTCCTATTATATTTCAGGAGCATGTCACTTTCCCAACACCTTTCAGGAGCATATTACTTTCATGTGGAAATACGTAATAAACGCATTTTATAAGTAATGTAGTCATTAGAAAGCTTGAAGCATCTCAGTTACAACCCTGACCCCACCTCCGGTTATATTTCGGAAGGGGGGGGGAAGCATGCGAAGCGGACAGGCCAACAGGTTGACTGTGGAGTCAAGTTTAAGGACAACACTAATTATCCTTCTGGTTTACATTTTCTACAGTAGTGAAGTTTATCTATTGTTCCAGGTGTGTGTGTGTGTGTGTGTGTGTGTGTGAAGTGGGAGGTATGGCGGAGGGCAGTCGAGCGAGCCCATATCCACTGTGCATGCATGCTTATTCTAAAATTTTAAAATGAGTGGCAAGGAAGTGGAGTAGTGGGGAGAGGAAAGCCTCACACAAGGAGGCAGCATGGGATCTTATCAGATGCACTGGACTGGGTTTATGACCTACAAACTACCCCGAGTCTCTTTCTCATGTCCCGTGACGTGCAGGGACCTACCTACAGAGTGATTAAAAATTGCATGTTTATATTCAAGATTTTAGTATTGATAAAAACATAAAGTATCACTTAAAAACCAGCAGTTCTGAGCAGAACTCACAGGTTGCTTCCCTGTTGTGTAGATTTTTAGTTATACATGTCTGTCATTGCTGTTGCTGTTTCATTTTGAGTTTGTGAACAGATTATTTAAGTACAGAATATGTATACGTCAAACTTATCGGCTATAGTTATAAAATTTCGCTATGTCGCCATGTTGAGCAATTGTGGACATAAAGATGGTATGATACACGTAGCATATAGCAATGTCTGTTCAACCTCCATATCACATTGCGTATCCAGCGATTCATTCATTATCACAATCAAGACAATATCCAAAGCAAATTTTCGTGCGGTCACCATCTTTTTGTTTACACATTTCTCACAAAAAAATCCCAAGGTCTAATAACATACAAAACTTCAGGATATAAAAGGATATGGGGCTAAATGTGCTCTCGGACACAAATCCTGAGCTTTCTTCTTGTATTATTGACCCTTGAGGATGAGACCAATATGTTGTCCAGAAACGTCGGAAAAGAATTATCACTATTCGCTGTGTAACAGCCCAGAAGAGTGCAGTTATCTTCCTGTTCTTAAAAAGTGAGTTGTTTGAATGTCCTCGAAAGGCATCATTTTCAAGTTTCGAAAAAAACAGACTAATTCAAGCTGAAATCGGGACAGACACAGGGGAAAGCAACAAGTTCAAGGTTTAAAAAGAGACTCTGTTAAATTTTAACTCACGTTTCATTACATTGTGCTCTTCGTACTACTACTGCCTACTGGACTTCGGGTAAGCCTCGTGAAAACATACGTTTTAAAAAGCACCGACCAGGTTTATTGTGTGAGGAAAATTCACAAAATCGCACTATGACGTACCGTCAGGCGACGCACTTCAGTGGGTATCGTAATTAGGCCGCGGGCGGAACACGGATTCCTGCCAGGAAGTAATATTTTCCCTTCACCATCTCGCTCAGACCATCTCTGGGGCCCATAAAATTTCTACATAGTTAGTACAGGGCGTAAAGTTTACCATTAAACCTCCGTCTACTGTCGTGGCTAAAAATTCAAAGAGATACAACTTCCACGTGCCCATGGCGGTGTGTTAATGAAGTGCAGAGTCTATTACTGATTTGTAAGAGCGCTATTGTTTGTATCATGGAATGACGTCATGGGAAGGCTTCCTTAAGACAATCGTGTTGAGTCGCTGTCATCACGGCATGGCAAGTCTTCCGGAGGCGGATGGATTTATAGAGAAGTGTGACTGTACTGAATTAGCAGTCGCAGAGGATCGTGTAGGGGAGGTCCTCCAACTAGGGAGTTGGGCGAGGGGCTAATAACACTTCACCATTAATGCAACAGCTTATTATGAAATGTTACAGAGGGCCTCAGCCTTGGAAGGATTGCTTGTAAAGAATCTTAAACAAAGACGACTGGAAATATGTGCACTGGATAAATCTTGCTCAGGGTAACAAGTGTCTTCGCCTGAAGACGACAGCAGGCTGTAGAGTGTTAATGAAAAGTCCTGGTACATATTAGTGATGGTTCACGCCGTAAAACTCCTCCGGTCTCCACACCATGTGGGGGAACAGTCTACCTAGCATATAAACTATTGGTTTCTCGGGTTTTGGTGGGGAAACATGAGGGAAAGAGCCACTATGGACACACAGACGTAGATGGGAGGATAATATTAAGATGGGTCTTCAGGAAGTGGTATGTGGGGGTATGGACTGGATCGAGCTGGCTCAGGATAGGGACAGGTGGCGGGCACTTGTGACTGCGGTAATGAACCTTCGGGTTCCATAAAATGCAGAGAATTTCTTGACCAGCTGAAAACCTGTTAACTTCTCAAGAAGGACTGATCCATGGAGTAAGTAAGTAAGTAAGTAAGTAAGTGTCTCAGCTGCAAAGAGTCAGTTCTGTAAGACAGAGGAAGGGAGGACACTATCAGAGAGTTAACGTTTTGTAACCGTCTGTATTAGTATCGTGAAGTCCAGTGCTATAAAGTATATCCCGTTTCCAACTGGCTTCACGCAACTGCCAGGCACAGTGGGCGCTAAATGATTACCAGCCGGACTAAACACATGGTTTCCAGTGTCGACAATACCCAAATTAAAAGAAAACAGAATAGTAAGTTCTCATTTCTGTCATCCTAGGGCCCGTTCTGAGGTCCTAAGATAATGTAATATTAGGAATTCTGGTTCGTTGCTTCTGTCTGCCACAACAACCAGCCAGCCGCGGGGCTCGGCAAGTTACTAGATGGTCGACCGTCGTCTTAGATCATAATAATGGAGACACGTGAGTAAGGATCGTTTAAAGTTCAATGACATGTATATAACAAACGAGGATATTTACACGCCAAGGTCATTTGGCGATTAACACACAGATTTTGTTAGAAGTGAAAGCATGTATATGTCAAGGCCGTCTGACGATTAACACTATTTTTTAGATACGGGAATTAACTACGCCCTTTGTAAGACAGTAAGATACGTAGTCAATCACAGACACTCCCCTTTAACATAAACACACACACACACACACACACACACACACACATATATATATATATATATATACACACACGCACACACACATAGAATAAACACAGTAAACACAGCTTCGTTAAAAATTGAGTCCGAATGAAAACAGATCCCTAAATCTATGGCATGCAGTTGTAATTCCGGAATGAAGACCGGCTAAATTTAATAAGAAAGTACCAAAAATTCCGATTTAAACTTCACTAAGGAAATCTACACGTTTGGAGATACGTAAGTGGGACTGTCGACACACTTCATTCTACGTTAGGACGTGCGGCTTCTTACCCGTTCAACACACTGACTGTCGCAAGGAACTTCCTTGTCCATTCTCTGACAGTTGGTTCCGAATGTGAACTCTTACTGTACAAGCAACTGTAAAACTTCTCTACACTGCTATCACTACTTATGACTCCGCAATTGGAACGCCATATTGAGTCTTCAATTGTGCGGTCGCCATTTTGGGTTGCAACGAATGCAGCGCCAACACATCGCTTACAGCGAGGGAAGAGACTAAAATGTGTGCAATTTTTATAGAAGATATACAGTGTTCACATAACAAAAACTAGAAAAGCCTTTTATCCCATAAGTGGAAATTACAAGGAAGAAAATGGAAGCACACTGTCCACACGAGTCGAGGAGGGTTCGAGATAGCTTACGACAAACTCATCATTTATGTATTTAATTTTAGTAGTTTAAATCTCTAACGTTATCTTCAGAAAAGCCCCTTGTAAAACAATTCAAATGTATAACATATTTGAATAGATTCGGAGAAAAGAAACTCTCAAGAAATACAACTTCCGTAATTTAAGTTACTAACAGAGTATTTACGTACAATTAACAATTGTAATCAATGTCAGAACTCACAGGAAGTATATGTAGAAGATTTACGTTTGTGCTTTCTCCATTAAGTTTTTATATACGGCCTGATGATGATCCGGTAGGACCGAAGCATGTAGCTTATAGTTACATAAGAAATATACAGCAGTGTAACGGTGGTTTACTAATCAATTAACCAGTTGGTTAATGAATCTTTAAATACAAGGGCATGTTTTCAATTAAGTTTAAAAGTTTACATTTGAAGGCACAAAATTCAGTTTATCTTCAAGGATTTGGTTGAAACATTTCCATATGGGCAGCCTCTCTCCTCGATCTTACGATACGTAATGGACGTAAATTACACCTCTACCAACAAGAAAATAATAAGAGGCATGAAAAAATGGACTAGAAATTTATGATATTAAAGATAAAATGACAGGTCAAAATATCCTGTCCCACGCCATAAAGATCTACAGGGGGAGCAGAGGTACAGCTCCACCCAATTTTAAGTTCGGCACTAAAAGTAGGTACGTGGTCAACTTCACGCCCTGGCCGCCTGTCACGTACGGAAAGAGCTCCGGTATACACTGAATAGGAGTCTGGGTGGGCCCCAGAGCCTGCGTAAACGTTTTGGAGAAGAAAGAAAATCTATTTTCTTTGCCGGGAACCAAAATCCGAATCGACCAAATCGTAGACGGAATACTACCTTAAATCAGCTCACACCGCTCTCTTCCACATATTTCACAGTTCATTGTTCAAAGTCATCCAGTTATCCGACGCTATATAATCGTGAACTAATGATAGCTTCGCTAAATAAACCATCGCCTAATGTACGCTTATACAAAATCATGGGGGGGGGGGTCCAAATACTGTCGTTATTCTGCCCCCATGTAGCAATTCACACTACGGATGAGAACTGGGCTATTTTGGGTTATTACGCAGTGAGCAGTGGTAAATTCTTACCGACATTTCTGGACAACCTATCGGTGCTATCAAAAGAAATCCTGTAGCCGCAGTATATAGTGAAGATTGTGGGAAGTGTGAAGTCTCAGTAGTGTGGTGTCAGCCAATAGTTTGATACGAGTCGTTGGGAGGATAGGGGGAGTATGTTAATGAGTGCAGCTTCGGTGAGAGACGGTCCGTAATAGAAGAAATTCTAGCCGGTGTGTTACATAGACACAGGAGAACTCTCACCTGAGCAAAGGAAAGGATAGGACCGACAGTTTGTCCCGAAACGTCGGTAAGAAATTACCACTACTCGCTGCATAATAACCCAGAAGAGCGCAGTTCTCATCTACTTCGCGGCGGAAGCCTGAAATCACGTATCCTACGATACTTACGTCAGGGAGCAATGAGTGCCAAAATCAATCCGTCGTTGGATTAGTCCAAATGTGTCTACCACTTCAGTCAGTACTGCATCCTTGAACTTCGTCAAACTTTTCTTTCTAGGCCGTAACATCAATTATATTGTCAAGCTGTTTCGAGAGCTTTTCAACGCTACGGCATGCGCATTTAGTGACACTTTAACTTCTTAGTGCTGTTCGAGTATAGTGCACATATGAGTAATTATCTCACGCAGTCACAGCTACAGATGGAACGTATTCATTTACCACACTGAAGTTCAAATAAGTCCAATACTAGCAAATATATAAACACAAGAATGAAATGCTTACTGTTGATGGTGATGCCCTGTTTTTGTCTCCCGAACAGGAAGTATGGGGCCGTCCTCGGTTGCGGCACAGCCACAGAAAGCTACGGTGTTCCAAGTGTCCACCAGGTTGGGGCGTGTCGCGGCGGTGCACGGATAAAACGGACACGCAATGCAGCCCGTGTCGTGAAGGGTCATACTCTCCACACCACTCCTATCACACACCCTGCTGGGTATGTTCGCGTTGTGGACCCGGGCTCTTTGAGGCTCACCCCTGCCACCCAGCGGGCGACACAATTTGCGACGACTGCAACCGCAGTGGAGTCTACCCCAACACAGATTTCTTGTTCAAGTGCCTTCAGAATGTGATGGAAGGACGTGGCACAGTGAGGCGGACAAGCGGTGAAGCAGAAACTGCAATTACATCGACAACAGCCAACAGTTAGTAGTGCAAGGCGCCAGCAACTTGGAGAATGTGGTGGCTGCTGGATGCAGCAGGAATACAAGGAGTCAATTGTTGTGCTTATTTCAACCAGAATATTCCCTTCATGAAGTCTTCCTGTATCTTCTTCCTCCTGTGTTACTTTTTGTGCTTTACACACATAAAATAACACACACGTACTACCCTGACAACATACACTGCATTTGAAAAACAACCCCCGTTCCAATATAAATCCAATCTTAACTTCAAACTCCCAATTTTCAGACAAGCCCACTGCCGCAGTTTCTTAAACCACTATGTTCCATCAACTGATTACATGTACATCATCAGATCAGCAAACATACCACTCTCTTGCGTCCTACCACTCAGCTACCCTCAAACTGTGTTCAGTACCTCTTTTTAGGAGCCTCAAAAATTGGATTTTTTTCAGGTAATAACGGAGATATATTGAAGTCACGACGGTTTTAGGCGCGTTCGCACCAAAATTTCGAAAAATGACTATTAGCTTCGTCATGTCTGTCAGTCCGCCCATCCATCTGTCGGTTCGCGTGGAAAAACTTGGCTCCCACTGGACGGATTTTCATGAAATTTGATATGTGAGTATTTTTCGAAAATCTGTCGAGAAAATTCAAGTTTCATTGAAATCTAACAAGAATAACGGGTACTTTAAATGAAGAATTATGTACATTTATGATCAAAGTAGACACAATAGCATACCGAAGAATTTAGAATCCTTATTATCCATTTTAATATTATTTAACAACTAATCCAAGGTCTTCCAAAGACACCTATTTCCTTCACGTTGCACAATCCAAATCTGTACGGGTGTTTCCATTCGTTCTGCAACTCTTCCTTATCTTCCCCCTTTTCTTTGACTCTAATATTTGTTTAAAACTGTACATAAAGTTTCTCATTATGTAATTTCCTCCGTTCCTGTGTGACGTTATTTTAGATCCAAACATTCTCTTCAACAGCCTGTTCTCATGCACCCAATCCGTGTTCCTGGCGAAAGACCAAGTTTCACACCCAAACACAACACGTAATCTTATGCGTTTGTGTACTTTAGTCGTAAGATACTCCATCCACTACTTTTCCTTAACATAACATAATGCATAGAACTATTAATTAAACACCCTAGTTTCATAGGAGTTCCCGATTCGTGTTTTCACAGGCCCGACTTTTACGAATGCAGGAACTTCATATTAAATATTTCTTAAGTGACGCCATGTAGAATATATTGCATACCTGGAGTGGCCAGCCAGACGCGCTTCTAAAGCCTCACTGTATGGGGGGATTTAGGTAAGAGCTAATCATTAATAAAATAAAATTTCCTTCTTCTATGCCTTCTTATTTCTGTTCATCCAACTACAGCAGATTAATTTGTTCGCTGTAAATCTCCTTTCTTTAGGAAATATTTTAAAACACTGTTCACGGTCAGACTGTCAATTGAGGAGCTACTTGAATGAAAAAAGTAGCGGCTCCAGGTCTAGAAAACAGAGATTAACGGCTGTGGGGACCCGTTGCGCTGACCACGTGACACCCCTCTATCCGCAAA
>Ga0136643_10010287_pt1 | contig 13811 bp, 5 predicted proteins | sample TergutLab28metaG_FD_96883 | JGI IMG/M metagenome (GOLD analysis project Ga0136643, IMG submission 96883) | Labiotermes labralis P1 segment gut microbial communities from Petit-Saut dam, French Guiana - Lab288 P1 (version 3) (version 3) | ecosystem: Host-associated > Arthropoda: Insects >...
CGCATCAAACAGCTCTAGTTGTCAAAAAAATACAAAAAAACTTTTTCAGTTTTCCTGTGGCTGTGGACAACTCCATTATGGTAGGTCCTTTGGTTTTCTTGTTATAAATGTTTGTAATCACAGAGAACATTATGAAATGCCCTGTATAACATCACACATTGCACTGATGGTTAACTATGCCAATTGTAATCACCATTATTATTTAAATAAATTGCTGCTTGAATGAATGAATGATTATGGCAAAGAACAGTATGCTGCCAGTGGTTTAATTCTAAGTATGTTTCCTTTCTTAATTCAAGTGGACCTATAATGCTGCTTTAAAAAAATTTCAAACAAGTATTTGAAGGGCTAGCCCACAATTTCTGCACTACATTCTGTGCAGGACTTCAGTGACTTAATACATTTCCTTTGTTTAACAAAACTGCACCACTGTCTTAAGTGGTAAAATACATAACAGAGGGAATGTATGGCTTTTCAGTCTTATCAAACTTCCCCAAATGCAAATAAACTGTTTTAATTGAAAGTGCAACTTAACAGTAAGTCACCTGTGAGTTAGATGACCCACATCACCGTTCAACTTAACACAAACAATTTTCTAACCCATCATCACATTTCTATATGGAATATCTTGTGAGATTTGAGGTTCCCATGGTGGTGACTATTAACATTACTGTCTTCTGGGATGTGACTCCATCCAGCCTGTTAGACAAATAACTTCCTACCCTGAAGATGGAGGCCGTATGTTCCTCAACAACCTGCGTACTTGTATAACAGATTACACCATGTCACATTCCAGAATATGGCAATCTTAAATTAATACCATAACTGCAGAATCTTAGCATCTATAAACATATGGTAAAAACACCTTCTCGTTTTATCTGACAAACCTTACAATATGAAACGCAGTGTTGTTAACAATAATAATAATAATAATAAAGAAATGGAATGAGAATAACATGTATCGGGTAAATATTTAAACATCTGTAAAAATTACAAGCAAATGAATGGATAGCTTACTTGCAACTTAAATGCATTACTCACATACAGAATTTTTTTATTTTACTTAGTATATAATAAATATACATTCTGTACAAAACAAAGGATGGTTATAAAAAAAAAATAATAGTAAATGTTAATATGCATTGCAATAAAAAAATATACTGACAAAATATGAAGTACTATATGTATTAAGTTGATGTTACATACCTTCTTCATACAAAAAGGCAAAGTGGGTGGTGAAGTCAGTGTTGTACAGAAGACTCCATTCCATTTTGACATTAAATCTGGTAACTATGTACTGACAGAATCACTTAAAAAATTAGTAATATCCATCATTAAGTTGTACATGCAGACAGATCAGTCATGTACAAGCACAAATGTAAATAAACTTCAAGGAATCACATCTGGATACCGTATTTACCTGAACAAGACTATATAAGTATTTTTTTTTCCAAATCCATCACTGAAAACAGTGGGGGAGGGCACTGTATACTTGTACACAAAGTTAAATGTGTTCATACAGGTATTATGGGCATAAGGCAGAATGTGAATGGAAAGCAAAAATAAGATAGCCAGGGCATATGGCATGTGTGGTGACAAGGAGAGGTGTATACAGGCTTTTGGTGGGGAAACCCGAGGAAAACAGACAACTTGGAAGACCTAGGCATAGACAGATCATACTAAAATGTGTCTTAAAGAAACTGGGTAGGAGGGTGTGGACTGGATTGATCTGGCTCAGGGTAGGGACAAGTGGTAGTTTGTTGTGAATTTGGTAATGAACCTTCAGGGTTCCATAAAATGGGGAAAAGGGGTTTATTGACTAGTTGAAGAATTATCAGCTTCTCAAACAGAACTACATGGAAATGCAGTTCATTAGAAGGGGGGGGTTATCCTTTTAAGCAGGGTCACATTACATTTGGGTAAATACGGTATATAAAAAATCCAGATTTCCTAACACAGCTTTAAAGACTGAAATTAAATGTTTTTAAATAAATTCTTCCTTTCTGCGCAGGGACGATTTTTACTGATGTCCATTCATGAGTATAAGCCTCTACACTCCACATATGACTAGTCCTCTTCATTGACAACTGGTGTTGGGGATGGAAGAACACTTGTGGTTCCTGTTTCTTGAGATGGAACAACACCAGTATTGAAGAGCAGGTTAACAGATAGCAGCAATGGGTATGAGAGGTCTTTATCAAGTACCAAAAGTGTGACCTGAAACATGGTGATGACTTTCATCATTTAGTAGCAAGATGCACTCCAGGTCACAATACATGTATTTTCCAAATGCATTTCTTTCAGTTTGCTTTACCTCACTGTTCTTTATGATCATTTACTGTAGTTACAAATATGTTTTTGCCAAACTAATCACATCATAGAATCACAGAAAACAGTCATATATTACATCCAGCTATTTTGTTAAATACTCACAAAAAAACATTATAAACAAAATGTTTATAGATATTAATGACAAAAGTATACTACACACAATTTTAAGAGGAATTCATGTAAAATGGGGAATCGATAAAAATCAGACTGAAACTTGACAACCATTAGTGTAAATTACCAATACTAAATTTAATTTGTATTTTGAGTTGCATGACTCAGGATAAGGAATGGTGTAAACTCTTGTGAACATGGCAATGAACTCTTGGGTTCTACAGAACGAGGGAATTTAATGACCAACTGGATAAATACAAGCTATTCAAAAAGTAGCCTGGACCATGGAATTTGTTATATAAAAGCCTCCACCAAGTAACTTCAGCCTATGTAAAATGAAAAGATCAATTTTTAATGTTATTTTAGATAGCAACTTAACTTAATATTTAATCTGTAAATTTCCCCAAAATTTCACTATGAAACATAAAACTTTTACTTATCTTAGTAATTAACCAACTTGATGCACAAAGTTTTTGTTTTACAATAAGTTTATTTCATGCATCTACATGTTTCGAGCACATGGTGCTCGAAACATGTAGATGCATGAAATAAACTTATTGTAAAACAAAAACTTTGTGCATCAAGTTGGTTAATTACTAAGATAAGTATACTGAGATGCACGGTCAGCATAACATAAAAACATAAAAATAAATTTAAAAAAAACTTTTATGTAACATTCACACTATGTCTGCCAGAATAACCTAGTTGATAAAGTGACTAAGCTATGGGCTGGCTGACTGAGGAATCAGTGTTCAATTGCTAGCAGCAGCATGAGATTTTTCCCCTCTCCAACACATCCAGATGAGCACTATGGCCCACACAGGTTCTCATTCAATAGGTAATGGGTTCTTTTTTCTCAAGGTTAAAGTGACAAGAGCATGAAGATGACTGCTTACTTTCAACAAGAAGCCTCAAGGTTAAGAATAAATGCAGCTGGCTATACTTCTATTCACAGGGTCAGTCTTACTTTTTCATGTACAGTACAATTTCCTGCCTCACATTGATAGGTCCTAAGTGTGGAACTTGCTCCATGTCACCCTTCTTGCACCTACAATTTTGAGGTGGCCCCCAGATTCTTTGAAAATGTGTGTACCCCTATGTTAAGCTATCACATTAGTCAAATAGTACTTACCTCCTCATTCTTGTACAAGGTAAGGCTCTTTAAACCTGTGGACTGTGTATGTTTCACTTGTCTCTGCTCATCTAAAGATGCTAATGTCACTCTGCAAATGTAAAACAGAAACTGCAGGGGCCATTATCATCAGAACCAGAACAAAACAACAATTCTCCTTTATGAAACACATAATTGGAGGAATTTGTCATCTATTGACGAACACAATAAGTAACAGAGCAATGAATTTATTTTGGTAAAATGCAGCACCATGCCAAATGTTCATTCAGTTCTAAACCTGGCAGAGACTAACAACATCCATGTAAGATACTGGAAGGCTCAAAAAAGGGATGGAAATGCAACATTACATCTATGTTTATTCCTCAATACTTTTGCAGGTTATGCAAAATATACATGAAAAAAGTCTTATGAGCGTACTTTACCAAATATCTGGACCTTCCCAAACTTCTGTATGACAATTCAGTTTGATTTGTGAGATATGAGTTTCTCACAATGGCAATTATGAACTATGAACTATGTAACACCAATGTTTCAGTTTACTCGTAAAGTCTATACTTGGGAATCATGTATCTGAATATTTCTCAGTTCTTCTCCAGCAAACAATGAAGTTCTTATCATTCTAATATTTATGTACATGCTACTTGAGTGCTTTGAGACAATTTCTTCCAATCAATTCCTTTTTTCCTTCTTACCCATCACCCCACCAAATTTTCTTCTCTGTATCTAACTAAGCTTAATTATCCCATTTTACTTCATTTACAATAAACACAGAAACCCTTATCTTTTCCTTACATTTCTCATTTCTTTTATTCTTCTTGGTTAACATAATGTCACTATATACACATTATTACAGTTCTGAAACCTTTAATGCTGTCAGTTTTAAAAATGAATGTATGGTAGTGAAATCTGAATTGTGATATTTCAGATACTAATGATAACCGTCACTGAAGTTAACCGACGTGTAAAGCTTACCTGCACATGATGTGTCTTCGAGACTGCAAGCTCAGCATCACTTCATGTTCTGTGCGATGATTTCTTTTCACTCGAAGAGTACGAGTACTGCATGACCAGATGAGGTCAAGTCCCATGTTGAAACCAGTCCACCTCCAAACATGTTCACCTGCATTCACTAATGTTCTCCCACAGCGAACACAGTCCCTGCAGAACTCATCATTTTCTATTGATTTTGGCCTGAAAAATATTTCCCTCTTAATGCAATAACAGTACATAAAATAACTTGCTCTTTGCAATGTACTCAATCCCCTGTAATGTGACAATATGTAGCCTGGTAGGGTAACCATCCAACAGCAATTCTACCAGACTAGATGATTTCACATCCCAGATGACAGTAATCTTGATATGCACTGCTATCAGAACTTCAGACCTTGAACACCGAGTATCAGCCACCTGACTGCTCTTCTCACTTGTTGTACACCCCTACTGAAGAGTCACACATTTTATAAAAGAAAAACACAATGCAGAAGAAAGTGCAGGGAACATTTTATGCTCCTCACAATATTGCTATTATTATTATTACTCACTCAGTGCTCAGACTGAAACTCAGATGGGACTTTCGATTATCATGGCTGAGGTTTCCTGTGGTTTTCCTCAGTCCCATCAAGTAAATGCCACCATAGTACCTCTAATTAAGCCATGACTGCTTCTTACAAGTTCCTCTCTCATTCATTACTCACATATCATCCCACTCTCCGTTAGTCTGAGATACTGAGTCATTAAATAAACCATAAACAAATTGGTGACCGCTATTATGAAAACGTAACTAATAGATTTTTCTACTAACTACAATATTATCAATACTACAAACAGTCATTTGCAACCAGAATAGAGTCACTGTCTGTAACCAACTCCCCAATAATTTCTCATACACAGTGCACTCTTTATACCTCACTAACCCATACTGGCTTAAATTTAGATACTTTCATTCATACATTACCTCAAAAAGGAAAATATTAACAATACAGGAAACACAAATTAAATCTGAAAACTACAGGCTCTATTGTCATAGAGTCACTTGGTCAGGTCACAGTTTACAAATACGGCTAATTCTCACCCTCTGTCCAGGCCTTGGTCAACTCTCAACATGTGGTACCACTGCTGTGATACTGATGGAGCCAACCAATCCTGTGGCACAATTCGATCAGACTTAAGCATATCAATATCCAGATGGTGGTTAACTAGATGTTGGAATCTCAGGGCTCGAAATGGACCAGCAAAATGCTTGCCTTCTCTGCTTGCTAGAAAAGGTTCTTCATCTGCAATTAATGAAATTTGTTATTTGACTGATTCTTTCATTATATAATGATGATTTCTAAACTTCACATGTTATATAATGCAGACTGTTAGGAAGAATGTGAACAAATTATTTATATATAACACTATGTATTTATTTATGTATCAACAAAAAAACTCTTTATTTCACCTTTCCGATTCTGAAAATACTGCTGTGCTTCAAGAAGGCTCTCCCTTGATGAAGACTCCCATTCAGGATGGAGGTGCAGGAACATCCAATACCGAAGAAGCACATAGATGGAGAATTCTGTCTGCATCACAAAGAGGTCTGAACTGGACACTAGCTTCTGCATCAGGTCAATGCTAAAGAAAGAAAAATATGTCTTCTCAATTGTTTTGTATGGACGTGGAACATGCTCTCGTCTAAGAGATGTGTTGGAAAACAGCTCAGAAAAAACTTAGATCTGGTATCTAAACAATGTGTCAAACACAGCGCAACAAATATCTACCGCATGTAGAACAGTGGTACAGGGACATATTACCTGATTTCACGAAGACGTTTGGACTGATCTTGGAAGTGACTTAACAGATTGATGAGCAGCCATTTAAATGCTACCTCCTTCACTTTCTGAACTCCATACTCACAAGCTGCCTCATAATATTTAACTGCTGTCTGAAAATATAACGTTTTCTTTTAAGGTTGTTTATTACTGACATTTGGAAGCAATTTCACTTATTATAAAATGCTGGATTGTATTTTTTAACCATCAAGGACTTAATTATATTTTGTTTTTATGGTTCATTTAATGATGTTGTAAGATCAAACAGGGCTGACTAGTATGATAGTTAGTGAATAATGAACTGGAAATGATGTTGGGAAGTGGTCATAGCCTAATGTGAGGTAGCCCAGCCTCTGCCTAGATGGACCAAGTAAAACTACAAAAAATGTTAATAAGGGCAGTCAAATTCCAACATCATTAAATGCTTTCTTATACATAAATAACAAACTTAACATTCAGTTCCCATGGTCAGTCTTTAATAGGGTTAATGAAGAATGCATACCTCTGCATTGACTGTTTCAATCATAATCTCTGCACACTGATCAATGATTCCCTCCAGCTGAAACAGAGTTGCTGTTGCAAGTGTTGGCACCACTTCAATTGGTTCCAGAGTAATCTCATCAAGGTACAAGGATCCCAAAACTGTGTACAAAGCTACAAACAGAGAATTATACATTAACAACAAATAAAATAAATTCTCTGGTCTTGGTGTCATGCATGGTTTCAAAAAACTAAACTTGCAGGATTTTAATACCATTCATTCAACGGAAGATCAAACAGCAAATTGTGCTTAAGTCTATATTCACATCATCCTATGCTCATGGTATGGGGGTAAATCACAAAGTAAAAATGTCCCTGTGCACACCATAAAGGCATATAGGTGAATGTAGGTGTAGTTCCACTCATATTTAAACTATGCACTATACAGAAAGAGCTCCTGGTACCCACTGAATAGAAGGCTAGATAGGCCCCAGAGCTGGTCTGGATGCTCTATGGAGAAGAGAAACATGGACTACGCCCACTGGAAATGGTATCTCAATTCCTCAATTGTCCATCCTGTAGCCTAGTCACTGTATTGAATAAGCTATCCTGCCTCCATTATACTGGAGGCATGAAAGTAAAGTTTGGTACAAGACAGAGGTAAGCAGTCAAATTCACACTCCAGCTCCCAGGCTTCCCAGGAAAGAAACCCCAGTACCCACTGCCCAGGAAATCTCATTGGTTCTATAGTAAACACATCCATAGAGGGAAACAGAAACTCCTGCACTTGCCATGACTCAAATTCCAGTCAGCCAGGCTGTGGCTAATCACCTTAATTAGATATCTCGGCCCACTTGCAGATAAGTTTCTAACACATTACAACACAAATCACTTTCACACTCAATATTTCACATGTTCACCATATTATGACTTCACATTTCCCTGCCAAGTAATACCTTGGCAGAATAGTATGCTGAAATATACCTTCATACAAAAATTAAGGATCCTGCATTAAACAGCATCATTGTTGAACCAAATTCACTTGTTCATACTGTCAATGACTTAGTATTTACAGTGATGGTGAGTAAAGTAGTATCATGATTATAAAGCCATCTTTGGCATCACCTTTGTTTCAACAACTGGATCTAATGAAGGATCAACATGGATTTCCACACCTCCATCTGTCTAGCAGTTACCTCCTACCAGTGTGACTTCCTTATTCACACCAAATACCATTGTCTACAGGAACTGTTTCTCTCTGCAGTATAGTTTTGGTAGGGTGGGAGAAGAGTAGCCAACTGTAACTCACGCTACCCATATCAATCTTGTAGTTAATTCAACTGAAATTTCATGTAAATGGGTTGATTACTGTCTGTCAGTAAAATCTGTACTTGAATCAAAAGCAGGAATAATGAACACCTCAATAATGAGACCCTGACAGAGGAGCAGCTGTCCCTGTGCTTAATTATGCACAGCACCAAACAGGCATGTGAGAGTGGTGATACAATTAAACGCATCCTTAACCTCAACACTAAATGGAAGTAAGTGGTCTGCTTCATGCCTCAACTACTTTACTCTTGTGGAAATAGCTCCAAGATATCCATTGGATAGGATGCTGAGTGGACCCCAGGACCTGGAAATTATGCTTCTGCTAGGAATCAAACCCCATTGTTTAGTCTGGTCCAAAGCTTAGCCACTATACTGACAGAGCAATCCTAGCTCCCAGTGAGGCTCTGACAGAACCTCAAAACATGGCAAATATGAGGATGATTCTCTAAACCACTGTGTAAGTTGACAAGCTGTCCAGGAACCATGCCCTGCCTATGTAACTGGCTGACTCATTTAACACACTACAAAATCATCCAAGTACAGTAACTCATTGTCTTTTCTTATATAATATTATGTCTTTATTAATAAATGTCATGACAAATATACTTACAATCAAGATTTATCTTTGGGTCTATGACTTTAATGTGTACAATGTCTTCTTTAGCTTCTCGCCAAGCTCCAGAAAACATACTGGCAAAATACGGACTCTACAATAAAAAGAAAATACATAATGACACGAAAGGATGTTAATTTGAATATAGCACTGCCTTCATGTTAAGGAAATTCCCATCTGAACAACCTACGATAACAGGAAAACATTTGAGGCACAAATGAAATCTTAATATTTCCTTGAGAACTAAAACCTTCCAAAGTAGCACAATGTAAGCTTACAGTTTGGAGCTAACTACACTGGAATATAAAATGCATAATATTTACCTGGCACAGGTACACTTTATGTAATCTCCATGGTTTTCCCAAAGCTATAACAGTAACATCGCTGTTATTTCCTTCCTTGAACAAGGCCCTGTAGATATACTGGGCAGTAGACAGGAGCTTCTTCCTGAATTATAAAATAAAGTTTCACGAGTGTAGAGGTTCAATATATTTTTTGCACCAAATACATGAATTATTTCCACGTGAAACTTACTTCTTTGGTGTATGTAAGGTCTTCTCCAATAAAAGATCGGAATCGTTATCTTGATCTTCACTCTCATCACGCCTCCGTTTCCTTCCCACGAACGCCCTGACATTTGTAGCCACAGTGTGTGGATCGCAATAGTCCGTCAGAAATTTAGCTAGACTCTGGCCCATATCAAAAAGTCACATATATGTATCAAGCGATAAATACTAGTTGTTATCACACAATTAGCTGTATAAAAATTACGTGCACATCTTCGTTCTTGAATACATAAGAAATACAAAAGTCCAAGCGTTTATAACCTAATTCCTAACCACTTCTTATCAACGCAAACAGCTGTATTAATAAACAAATATTGCACAGCACCGCACTCAGTCGGCATAAACTGCAACAACCACAACAAAGCGGCATCAGCTGGAGAAAGTGCTGCGATGCAGGGAGGAAGTAAACTGATCCTTACGTAATAAGAAGAAGGTGAAAGTTGTTTGAGAATGACAGTATTCTGACCATTTTAAGCAGTAGGTGTGGCTTGCACGAACTGAAGACGGTTCTACTTTTAGATGACGTGTTGCCTGACCTTCGTGTGGCAACACATGTTCCTGCAAGCAAATGGCACTATAACGTAACGTCAGAGCTCTAATATATTTATTTTGGCCTCCTGCAATGTTACAGAGGATGTGGACACTGCATATCTCCATAAAAAGACAAAGAAAGTACTATAAGGGTGTGAGTTATTTAGATACCATGAAATACTGTAAACAATATTTGGACGTTTGTTTTCCGGACGTTTTCCCAAGATTGGGCATTTGGTGCCAGCATTCAAAATTACATTCGCTGCCTGAAAAACCAGACTACTTACGTAATAAAAGCAAAGTTCTTTGTTATAGTGCTAAAAGAAATACGTCAGATCTAAATTCATGCTACAGTATTTTGCAGCGTAACCGGCTGTTGGTTTCTGAGCTCAACATGAACAACACCTCATGGGCTTCAAGTCTTCGCCCATATTTTCAAATTAGGCACATTTCAGGGCAGTCTGGAGTGGAGACTTTTGGACCATGGACCCACGTGTACCTGTGGTTGTCAGAAAGCAAACCAGTTGGCTGTGCTCAAGACTTGCTGTTGTATGTACATAATTCAACCGGACTTCCATGGTGGACAACTATTATTCTGGCAACTGTTCTTCTGCGCACTGTTGTAACACTTCCTTTAGCAGTGTACCAGGTCTGTTCAACAAAGAGATACAAACAACTAAATAGAAAGTAGAATTTCCGCCCCTTTTTTCTCTTTAATTTAGTCACTGCAAGTGAACTTTGGATGGAATTATTTGTTGTGGGCAGTTATTGTGCAGAGTTATGGATAGATGGTGTGGACTTGGGAACCTGCATAAGGAATTGGTTTCTGAACATAGTACAAACCCTTGCAGCTGTCCTGTCATATCAATTTTCATTAGATTTTCTGGCACTGCATTTGTTTTGAATTACAACGTAAACTTGTTTTGTGTGTTTAAAAGGCTGTTTCTGTGCAATATGTGACCAATTCAGTTAGCCTTCCTTCTCTTTATTGTATGTAGCATATTCCAGTCTTTCCTTGATTATGGAATACTTCATATCTCACATGTTTGATCCAACTTATCTTCTCCATCCTCCATCACCACATTTCAAAACTTTCCAGGTATTTCTGGTCTACTTTCTGAATTGCCCAAGTTTCAGCACCATACAAAGCTATGCTCAAAATGTAGCACTTAACTAATATCTTCCTTAAATGTAAGTCCAATTAGCTGGTGAAAAGAGTCTTTTTCTTGTTGAATCTGCCTTTGCCATGGTTTGTGGTTTGACCATAAATGCATGGATTCTGTACTGTTGAGGGTTTATATATATATATATATATATATATATATATATATATATATATGAGAGAGAGAGAAAGAAGTGCCTATATTAAGGTGAGATCTGCCAGAAGTAGAAATGTGTGTAGCTCTCTTGTGATTATATTATAAAAAGGTTTTAGTCTCATGTTTTTATGGTTACATAGATTTAATTCATATATTTGTTAACCTTGTGAGTTGTTCATTGCTGGATTCACTACAGGGTTAGTTTCATTATATAACAGGAGTGGCCAACTAGATGAAATTGAGGAGCCACACTTAATTGAGACAACTCAGGCAAGAACCATGTCTTTACTCATCACATCAAACATGTGGTAGCAATATTGCTTAGTACTGGAGAGAATGCAATCAGCACTTTCTGTCAGTGACATGGAGTTGCTGCATGTAGAAAATTCTCAATTACATTAATAAAGTAAAGAATTATTTCCTTACTTGATGGTTTCTTTTTTCTGTTCATCCATCTACACCAGGTCAGTTTCAGTTTTGGATCTCCTGTTTTCAGAAAATCTTTTAAAATGCCACTCACAGTCACCTTTTGTGCATGTAAATTACCTGAATATTATTTTCACCAACAACTTGCATGAGCCACAGCAGCAACATGCCTGAGCCATAGTGGTTATGTTTGTGAGCTGCATTTTGGCGCCCCAGTTATATAAGTTCTTGTCCTTAATGTAGTCATGAATGGACACTTTTGGGTCACTTCCACTCTCCCACAGTGCTCTTTCTTGAGTGCTAATAGATTCTTTCTTCTCATTCTATCTTTCTTTGTCATTTTACCTCACATGATTTTGCACCTAAACTATAATTTTATTCTGTCCTTTACTTTCAGATTCCAGGTTCATCATATAAGAAAGTTATAGCCTACCTATTACTTTTGAAAGGATATTCTACAGTAATAATTCCTTCATCTGGTATATACTCAATATAAGAAAACTTTAAACCCACAAATCTACTCTACAAAATCTTCAGAAAGTAATATTATACACCATAATTGAGCACTTTACATAATATAACCTAAACTTGACAAAGATACAACCCCAAACAGCTGCAAAACCTTCTACTTCAAGATTTATTTCTATAACATAGCCTTATATATCTCTTTTATTTTATGTAAAAATGAGATCTCATTTCTCTTTATAGTACTTTATACTGATAATTTCCTCCTGAGTATTTTGTACATAATGTGTATTACCTGAAGATGGCCAAGTTGGTCAAAGAATGTTGTAAAGTGCACTAAATATCCAAAAATAATAAAAACTTTTTGTTGTGACAGATTACTATATTATGTATAATTTTCTTGTGCATGGTTTTTGTAAGGTGTATGTTGTGATGAAAAATTTTTGTCTTTTCATTAGAATTACATTCTGGCTAAAGTCGAAAACCTGCATTTAGTTGAGATGCCTGAAATTGTGAAAGAGTTGAAGAAGGAAACTGCAGTTGCTATCAAGCAGTTCAATTGGACTGAGGACCAAGCACGGAAAATGTATAACCGTTCAGTAAGTCTAATTCATTTCCTGTCTGTGCCATAGTCACTAAAATGCATTATTCTCATTAGATTTTCCAGCTCATATTGTTGGTGGCCTAGAACATGGTAGTGAGGAAAAAGTGTGAACCTAACAGGGGAAATTATGAGAAGAAGAAAATTCAATACCGAGAGCATTACCAAATATTATGTGGGTGATCAAACCAAAGATGATGATGTCTTGAATATTCCATTTGTGCTGCATATCTGGCCAGTCATGTTTGTTGTTATTTAATTCCTGTAAAACAAAGCCGTGTGAAGTGGTGTACAAATTGTGAGTTACAGAGTTTAGAAACCCTTGAGTAACTTTCCATTGTGCCATTTAGTTTGACTGATTGCATGTGGATGGAGCATGAATCCTTCTGGCATCCAAAGGAGGACAGTACTCTGGGAAGTCATGGCATGGGAGAGTCATACTTGTAACAACAAATGGAAACCTGTCTGATACAAAGGATGGTCAGATATCACAGTTGAATGGATAGCACTCCTGCTGTGTGTTTCAGAGTTTCAAACCTCAGTGTGGAAATTGGTTATTATGACATGAGATTTGTCATGATTTTCTTGAGGTTGCTCGGGCTAATGGTGGGACAGTGTCTCAAATTAATCCATGATTGCTTACTTCCACAGCCTCTTCAGTTGATAACACAGCATCATTGTAAGAGTCTTCTGTTTTACCGTGAGCTGTGGTTAGCTTCATGTTGATGTCAGTATCACAGATTGTGTAGGAGTGAATGGTGAGATGAGTAGTGAATCATAATTTGGGAGGTTTGGGGAAGGAAGCAGTTTTGACCAAATCAGGGTGCTATTTCTGTGTTTACCATAATGGAATGATGAAAAATTTTAGCTGGTTTGTGGAATGCTTCCTGAAATTCAGTCCATAATCTTTTGTATCTCTATTTGGTACACAAAAACATAAATTAAAATATGGAATACCGAATTATAATATTTCACCTTGTTGCATATAGATTTGGTCTTTCACTTTGGGGGGGGGGGGGGGGGAAGGGGCAAAATTTTTCAAAAAAATACGGCCCCCCCACAAAATCCGCAGGCCCAAAAAAAACAAAGTACAGATC
>Ga0136643_10010289_pt1 | contig 13810 bp, 7 predicted proteins | sample TergutLab28metaG_FD_96883 | JGI IMG/M metagenome (GOLD analysis project Ga0136643, IMG submission 96883) | Labiotermes labralis P1 segment gut microbial communities from Petit-Saut dam, French Guiana - Lab288 P1 (version 3) (version 3) | ecosystem: Host-associated > Arthropoda: Insects >...
ATACACATAAGATGACAACAATACACACAAGACAACTACAACAATACACACGGCCAACCAACAACAATTACACACAAGACAACTTAAAACTAGCAACAATACACACGAGACAAATTAGAATTTAACAACATGTACAGAAGGTAAAAACACCCAAGCAAGACAGTACTGTGTACAGTTTATTGTAATTGTGTTTTTTAACAATCATTAATTCACTCACGTTTTCACCCCAGTCATTCACTTCTCATCACTTACTACTCCTATAAACCTTTTCCATAAAGACTCTCCCCCCCCTCCCCCCTCTTCACTATACTGCACTTCACTTCGCCTCATTCCACTTCAGTTTGCTTCGTTCACTTTACTTCACTTTGTTGCACTCCGCTACCCTTCACATTAGATAACTTTTCACTTCACTTTAGACTTTTCACTTCACTAGACTCCGCTTCTCTACACTTTTCGATGAATTAAATGCAAGATGTACGTCCTGTCATCTCCCTGGGCACGACAGTTGTTACGGTTTGTTCCGACGGATGTAGGCGTTCTGTGTGATACAAACGCTGTGCCCGGGGTCACGATAAAATGAACACACATTTTTGCTATCAGTTAATTTCGTTGTTGACTGCACATTGTTGAAATAGGACATGTGTTACCTTATTATTGACCCGGAATGCAAAACAGCTGAGCCACACCATCCGACGGTCGTCGAAATGTGTGCTGTAATGGCGAAATCGTGTTTGACTTTTTGTATCATTCCAGTGTACCTTTGCTTCCTGGATATGTAAAGACCGAAATAGATTTCACCACATAACTGCGCCCAAATTCAATCACTTTTGCGACGAGGGTCAGAATATGACATTTTGCTATTTATCGTTGTGATGATCAAATCAAGAAGGTTGGGTGGGTGGGAAATGTAGCACGCATGGAGAGAGTTAAGGAATGGAGAGTTGATAAATAAATACAAAATTTTGGTTTGAAGATCGAAATAGAGGAGACCACATTGAAGGCGTAGATTGGGGTTAATATTAAAATGGATTCTTATAATAAAACCAACTAGACGCACTAATTTATCAAATTTATTTTTGGAATAAAACTCTACATGTTTCGGACAGTTCCTCTGTCCATCATCAGGTGCTTTTCACTGTACACACAACAGTGGTATATGTCATACAGGAAGTGTGTCATCCTCGTTGTGTGTGTGAAAATTGGAAAGGGTATGCAGTCAAACACAGCTGTATCAATTAAGATGTATTGAATGGCTGTAATGTCTCTATCGTACCTCTAGTCACAGCATACCACTACATATGGAAATTACATGACGCAATAAGACCCTATGTACAGATCTCTGCACCACGTGCGCGCACAATATATATAGTAGGACCTTAAGTTAAGTTCTGTTGAAGACAACCTGAAGATGGCCAGTAAAGGCCGAAACATGTAGTTGTCCAGTATAGCCATTAAATACACCTTAATAGACATAGTTGTGTTTGACTGCATACCCTTTCCAATGTCATACAGGTTTGCTGACAGCTTGCAAATAGGATCAGGATGTTCTATCCTGATCCTGCTCGCAAGCTGTCAGCACATATACCATTGCTGTGTGAACAGTGAACAACTCCTGATGATGAACAGAGGAACTGCCCGAAACATGTAGAGTTTTATTCAAAAAATAAATTTGAGAAATTAGTGCATCCAGTTGGTTTTATTATAAGAATTTATCACGATTCACGGTCACCTAAACGTCAAATTAAAATGGATGCTAAGCTGACAATTCGGGAGGGTGTGAAGTGGATCAGTGACGGGTATTGTGAACGATGTTGTATGTATGTTGTTCCTAGGTGACAATAAAACATGAATTTAATGACCAGCTCGGGAACTGTGGTGCACTGAAGTAGGTGAATCTGTAGAAATATCTTCTACCGTGGTCTGCTTGTAAGCCTCGAGCCTCACACAGTAAATAGTATTATATACGTGGGCGGATCCAAAAATAACGAGAATTTAAAAAAAAAATCGTATATTTCTCTGAACATTTTCAAAATTTAATCACCCTCAAAATACTTTCCTTGAGAATCAATACACTTATCCCACCGCTTTTCCCATTGTTCAAAACAGTTCTGGAACTCTTGCAAAGTGATAGCCTTCAGCGCCTCCGTCGTTTTCTCCCTCACCTCCTCTACATACTGAAAACGCTTTCCTTTAAGGTCTTTCTTCATTCTTGAAAACAGGCAAAAATGTGATGATTTTGGACAAAACGTCTGGATCAGTTTTCAGTTGATCTTTCATTTCGCGGCACACATCCAAACGATTGGCTCTCTGATCCTGCGAGAGCAAGCGAGGAACGAATTTCGCAGCAACTCGTTTCATGTGAAGTTCTTCTGTTAAAATTCGTTGACATGAGCTCCACGGAACTCCAGTCAACGCTTCTAACTCGTCGATTGTTCGACGGCGATCAAAGATTATTGCATCGCGAATTTTTTGAATGTTTTCTTCGGTTCTGCTTGATGAAGGACGCCCAGATCGCGGTTGGTCTTCAAGTGACATGTCACCACGTTTGAACCGAGAAAAACCATTCGTAAACCCTTGCCTGGCTCAAAGTTTCTTCTTCAAAAGCCTCTCGAAGTATTGTGACAGTTTCTGCTGCTGTCTTCCCCAAAAGGAAACAAAACCCGATACAAACGCGTTGTTATTTTGAGTCTGCCATCGAAAAATCGATGAAAACAATGACAGAGGCTCAAGAAAAAAATCACACCGACCCTATAGACCTTTCCTTACGGACGCCGCTTGGCCAATTGATGCGGAGGGCAGTCACGTACACGCACCAAGCGGGAGCAGAGGGAAGTACTGCACCCATAAAAAATTCTCGTTATTTTTGGGTCCTCCCTCTTATTCTTCCATCCTCTCTCACCTCATCTTGCCATCTATTTCTTGGTCTACATCTCAATCTTGTTGTTCCCAGATTCATATATAATACTCTTTTGGAAATCCTACTTTCTTCCATTCTCTGTACATGCCCAAACTAATGTAATCTATTGAACCGTATTGTCTCTATTACAGTAGGTTTTTTAAAACTTGCATAAATTTCTTTATTGGTTAATATCCTCCAATTTTCTTTTTCATTGTCACACATTGGGCCTAAAATTCTTCTGTACACTTTCTTTCAAAAATGTCCTATTGCTTTCTATCTCTCTTTGTTAGTGTCCAAGTTTCTGATGCATATGTTAATGTTTTGTCTATCCATATGTAACAATGCATTGCATTATATGACCTTAATTAAAATGATTGTTGCTTGTTTTGTGGGTACAGAAAGTTTTACAAAATAAACATATCGCAAATGAAAGAAGTACTGCGATTATTTTTAACCAAACATTATTCCTTTAATTAAAAAAATTAGTAAACCTCAAAGCAGCCATTACAGAAATGTATCCATGTAGCCCTTGAGAACTGATCATGGATCCCATGGGATCTGCAGGCCAATCTTTGGAAAATACAGCTCTAATATATTCAGCGAAGATAACTAATTTTAAGCTTCTCATTAGGCAATTTATGTGACAGACACCCAGGTCTTTATTAATCCCTGCTTATTTCATGCCTCTTTGCTTCAATGCCCCTTGACAATTTACACTACTTTGTAGTAACTCCATCCGCATTTTTGGTTTAATGCACTTTGGCTGGCAGTGCACTAGGATGGTGTCAAAAATATATGAAACTCACGGCATAACACAAGGCTGAGAGACAATGTGTTCACTGTAAACTGCCTCACCCACTGCAATTATTGCAAAAATGGGGCACATTCTGAGGGCTACTTTGAGAGATTACTGGTCAACACAAGAAAAATTTTACATGGCCTTTCACAAAAACACCACAAAACAAAATAGATACTTTCATGTACTCAGACTTATGCATTTTGATGACAATAAAAATGAACCTGACAAGGCAACTACAGAAAATAAGAACTACATTTAACAAGCTCTGTGATTCATATTCATATGGTATATATTACGGCCAAATTGAATATTTCGCAGTTGATGAAATTATTATGCTATTCAAAAGTAGAATAAATTTTCAAATAATACATTCTATATAAACAACAATGGTAAAGCTACAAGCCGTGTGAATGTAAAGGGGTTGTGTACAATCTGACTGCATATTTAGACAAAAAGAGGAAACATACAACCTGATCAATAACAGTTACTCACGGAACTGTAACTGGCATTATTGGCAATGACTGAAAATGTGGGACACAAACTGTACATTGACAACATCTTACATCTCCAGCATCATTTGATGACTTACATACTAAGACAGTAAGACACCAACTATTCAGACCGATGTTGGTGTGGGAGGTAACACAAGAGATGGAATGGGTACCTCAAACTCAGGACAGTAGACAAGAGAAACAGCCCCACCCAGCAGCGCATTAAAAAGGCTTGACACAAGACATAACAAAAACTACCATTTTGAAGGGAAGAGAATTTGGTGTCATATATGTTCCTCTAAACACCAAAAAACAATAATGAAATTTAAGTGTCCAGAAAGCAATGTGGGGTTGTGTGCTAGCCAATGTTTAGAAGTACATCACAACATTCCTGAGGATCAAATGGCACTAAAATGTAAAATTGGAACACAGACATAAGTAATTTTACCTTTGTAATTACTGAACTGATATTTTTCAAGAGTGTTAGTTTGATGAAATAAAGTGCAGAGGGGGTTGTGGACATTCCAAAGGCTTCATGAAGGAAAAGAGACTTCTCAGAAGGGCCTTTATACATGCATCTGTTTAACTTATCCACTTTGACAAAAAAGAAAATAAGAACAGTAGCTGGGAGATGTCTGTAAACAACTTGTGACTACTGCAAAAATTTCAACAGTGTTAGTAAGAAAAAGTGTCCCTCATGAAAGCCAGAATTACACTCCAGACAATCTTTCATAACTATACAGCCTTTTAGACAAATGTGGCGAATATGAGGCCTGTCTTTACAAACACACTGTCTTTACAAAATATTAAAAACGTCATGTCCTAGCAGAATGCTGTTTTCCCCTGCAGACAAAGGGGGCATTTAATTTAATGGGACAGTGTTTTCCCATTCGGCTATTATCAGTGAAGGCAAACTTTGGATTACAGTACTTTATATCTTCAATATGGGAATGAGTGAAAGCTATTAAAAATTTAACTTGAAATGAAGAACGCGACAACTGCAATGGAATGATAATTTCTCAGTGTCAATCATTTACAACATAAATAACTGTTACAACACAAAACTACTAGTATTTCCACACTACCTTGGTCATCATAAGCTCTGACTTCAAAAGCCTCTGGTGCTTCTTCCATATAAAGCTCCCTTGTGGTCGTTACAAGATTAAGGGCACTGATAACATCAACAATCACATCACACCTCAAAATAAAGCCAGAACGTTTATCTTCTGCAAACACAATCGCTGTATTTCGTGTCCGTTCTTTTGAAATAGCAGAGACAATAATTCTGGTTGAACAATCTCTACCTCGGTCATCATGTTCAGGAGTTATCAGCTGAATGAGGTCAATACGGGAAGTACTCCTGAAAACAGGAACAAACATATTTGTTAATAGCCAACATGACTGGATGGGATGGACATGTAAGGTGCATCAGAGTGATAGTAAAAGCATTAAAAATTAGATGGTATAGATGATAGCATATTAAAATGGATCTTACAAAAATAAGCCCTACGTATGACTATCCACCACACCCACCCACTCCCATCAAGTACCAAAATATCCATTATGTTGATGTAGCTTCATGGAACAGTTTCTTCATAAACTTCTTTTAACATGCCACAATCAAACACAGTAAGCAAACTGCATAATGAGATAGTATCAAATTGCTTGTGAAATTCCAAACTTCCACCAATACCTCCAGTTAGTTACATGAGGTGTATGACAAAAACTATCTCATAAAATGGCTTCAAGGCCTGGGAGGCTTGTATGAAGAGGATCATAGCTTCTGACCAAAAATAGTTTAAGGTGATCACATGTATATACAACATGTGATGAAACCCTCTCATAAAATGACTTCAAGGATCCTTCAAGGTCCAGAAGGCTCGTATTATAGAAGAGTATAGCTTCCCCAGAAAATACTTTATGGTGATCACATTTCGGTATAACAATTTCATTAATAAAGTACTGTATTGAAACTAGTCTTGTTTAGCAGTCACACACTGAAGATGGTATAATTTTCCGGTAGAATTCAATGCACACCAAAAAGGAAAGTCTGGTGAAAAGAAATGCTGAAAAAGTTTAACATTCTTCCACTGGTCAACAAACATTTTCTCCCAGTATTATAACTTGTGATAACTGAGTCATTCCATTGAGCCTTTCTGAGAAGCTAAGGGTCCTCAGCTAGTCAAGAAATTCCCTGTACCTTGTGGAACACAAGGGTTCATTACCATTTTCACTAACAGACCACAACGTGACAATATACTAAGCGAAATTAATCCAGTCCACAACTTCCTCCCCCATTTCTTTAAGATCCATTTTCATATCATCCACCCATTTATGCCAGGGTCTTCCAAGTGGTCTTCTTCCTTCATATTTCCCCACCAAAACTATGAATGCACTTCACTTCTCCTCCACACATGTCACATGCACCACTCTCCTCCCCAACCAAATTACATTTGGTGAGTTATACCTATCCTGAAGCACACGATTGCATTTCTCCTCTCCTCCACACATGCCACATGCCCCACCATGCACCTCAACCAAATAACATTTGGTGAGGTGTACACACCCTGGAAGCTCCACATTACGCACTCTTCTTCATTCTCCTGTTCCTTCCTCCCTCTCAGGTCCAACTATCTCCCTAAGAACCCTATCCCCATACACTGTCAGCCTACATTCTTCCCTTGATGACAGACAAAATCGCAGACCCATACAAAACAGGCACAATTATCATTCTATGTATCTTAATTGTTATGCTTTTGGACAGAAAATGGAAATATGAAGAGTTCTGGACTGAATGGTAGCAGGCTTTCCCTGAATTTAATCTGTTCCTAATATGTTTATAAATACAATTTTGATTTGTTAATGTCATTCCCAGATATTTGGATCTTAGCAAATTTTGAAAAGATTTATTGCCTATTTTTACGTTGCAGTCTTGACATCTATTCTGTTGACTGGACATCAACATATGCTCAGTTCTCTCAACAACCACTTCTATACCAAGCTCATTAGTAGTGACTAATAAACCTTCCGTGTTTTTCTTTATAGTATTATACCACTGCCCAATAAATTAACATCACCAGCACAGACCAGTAGTTGATGTTTCCCATACAATTTCAATACCCTCTGGTACACTTGGAACTTCCTTATCACATATTCTAAAGCAAACTTGAAAACACAATCTCATTGCAGACCATTATGAAAAGGAAACATATCAAACAAATGATACCAATCTGGGTTTTACTATAGGTTTCATTTTAACTTACTGCCATAGGAACAAAGAGCTCAGTGAGAATACTGTACAAAACCTACATCCTAACTGAATTGCAGGTCTAATGTGGATAAGATGGAATAATTTCAAACAAATTCCACTTCACACAATATACCTTAACATGCTGAATACTAATCCCAGCAAATATCAAAACAAAGTTTACTAGAAAGCAACCAAGTAAACCCAAACACCAGCACCTCCACCGAAAGTTGACGCCACGATAGTAAAGTATTTCAACCAGCATTCACAGAGTATGCACATATTTTCTCACTCCTATTATGCATAAAAATGTGCCTCATTAAAAAGCTGCTATAAAACACAATGTACTGTGTACATTAATATTAAAATCACACACAACACAGTACTTTACAATCACATATTACTTGGTGACTACTTTCAGTCCTTAATGTTGGCCATCATCAGGCCATTAAACTAGAACACAAAAATGTTTACAGAAACTCTATGCACTGTAAGGTTGGAGATCTCCCCACTCTTACATTAAAAATACATTTAAAATGTATATACAGGGTATGAAAGTGTTGTCTAACAACAGTCCTAAGAATATTTTTAAAAATGTACAAGTGTTATGGTGCGCGATTTCCTTTTATGGCAGAACCATGTTCCAAGTGTAAAACATGACCTCTGTTGGTTCAATGTAGTGTTGTTAATGTGCCGAAAGTAGTCATCCTTAGTGTGGCATTCAGTATAGTGTGTAAAATACAGAATTTCTACAAGTTTTTACACTATTCACGGCTTATCGGTGGAACCGGTGCGTACTTGCCATTCTATTGTTTACAGAGTCAACTCTTGGCAGAAATGGTAATGGCCCGTAATCTGATTTTGCTCGAACTATAAACACATATTTACTATTTTTTATTTACATATTTTAAACCAATATCGCAGTAGAACATGGCAAACTCCAGATCCTTGGCGTAGTTACACTCCATTTTATTCCATTACAACTGTATTGTCGCAAAACATGTAGCTTCCACTAATCCGCAAAATAGTTGAGGAGAATTTACGTAAGGAACTACTGTAAGAAACGACACTTCAACAATCGTTTCAGTGTTTCAAGAGGTGTAAATTATTCATGAATACGTTTCATACATTAATATATCACAACACGCAAATTATTGCCACACATAACCTTACATATAAGCACACACCATTTGTAACATCCTGGATCAGAAACTTCCAAAGTAAAATTCGTACAGAACTCTTTGAATAGTGGTAGAAGGACCCTAGGAACATTTAATTTTGAGTTTTGTGGATGTACTGCAATAATGAAGACAAAGGCCGTAATTATTGCAATTTGTTTCCAACTACCCGCCATAACAATTCACCAACGAGGATACGAGATATGAGTCTGGCACCACACCATTCCAAGTTTCATAAACGGCTTTTGTCGTTTACCTGTGGTCAAGACTTTTGCTCAGTAAACGATATATCGAATACTTATTAATCCGTGTTATTGGGTTGGCAGTATTTATTTGGACACTGCAACTTGTACAAATAAAACAAGTATTGTCTGCGATATGCCTAATAAACATTTAATTGCGGGTGGCGACTGCTCTCCTGTCTTTATATTCCAGCTACGTAATTACAAATATCGCAGCGCCTCATTCAGTCGAGACGTCGCGCTTTCACTACTGCATGGCAAAGCAAAACGTAATACACCTATGGCCTGTATCTCGTTTTACTGGGCACAGTGGTGTATTTTCACCATAGTGTCTATTGCAGCTTTCAACAGTTAACTGTAAACAACTAGTAACAGAACACGCACCGTTACCACAAACACCCCGATAAAAACAAGTAGTTCCCTCAATATAGCAAATTTGATGGCCTATGTTACAAGTATTTTTTTATCAATAAATTACTAAACTTATAAACAGTTCATTTAACCCTTTAAACGCCGAGTTAAATCCCATCTGCCATCTGCTGGCATTAATAGGAGCTCACCATATACTCCACGTTAGCAGGATAAGGGTTAAAAGACATTTCGCGTTGTGGCTCTTTCTCTCATGCCACAACGCGCTGTGGGCGTTTTTTTCCGCTGAATGAGCGTTTTCGTTCTTTGACCGTAAAATATATAACAACTACGAGGAGTGCAGTTTTCCCTCCTTTGGCGAAAACGTCAGACGTGTTTTGCCTTGCAGAAGTTGTCAACACTGTGTTTGGTAAAATGGCTGTGGCTAGAGGAGCTGTGATACCGGACGTCTCACGAAATAATCTCACGTGTGTGGAATCTCAGACAATTAACTCTCCGAGCCGAAAAAGAAAGGGTTGTTTTGGTTGGATACGTTTCCTGAAACGCAAGAAGGTAAGTACAATGCCGACAAATAATATGATATACGGTATCTTGTTGACTGCATTAAATCTTTAAACACGTAAAGTTACATCAACATCCTTTATGGTGTTTATTCATAAAAGGCACGGTGTAGAGGTATAAACGATTTTACTTGTTACAATTGTATGCTTGTATTGCAGTTGTACAACCGACTCGAGAGTTTCCAACTTTAAATCTCACGATTTTAAGATACCAGTGGTCTACTCATTGTTTAATTTTTAGAAAATAAATGTAAACAATGAGTGTCACAATACGTTACAGCCGTATGTAATGTCTTTCAGATCTTCTTAGGTTACACGTTTCAGTAGGTCCGTACCATCATCTGGCGTGCTTCCTAAATTCCCTGTTGCAATGTGTACACATTGTTAGCACCACTAATTATGTTTAGGTTAAAATGAAATTCAGTTGACTAGTATGAAAATTATTTACTATTATTACCGAAATGCTATGCATGTCATCTGGCCCTCTGCGAAATATATTTCAGTGCTACACGACACTTATAGATTTATTTATAAATGCAAAGGTCTTACCAAACGTTTTACAAATTTGCGTGAACACAAAATGACCTCTACCATCGTTCTATGCATAAGCTGTTTCCATGATACTGCTTAATTGGAATTCCATGTCGCCATATCGTTACATCTGCTTTAAATGGGATCATTTACAGTCCACATTTTATTTTTTTGTATGATGTTCCAATTTCAAGACTTACTACTGCACTGATTCAAGATGTATAAAAGGATATTAACATCAGTTTTGGTGCACTTTATTTCTTTGAAAGTACCGCAGATAATAAAAATAGCTCGTTCACTTCTCATATAGGCCTAATTATGTTAATGTTGAGTGAAATGCGATTAAACTGAACTAATGATTTGTGGTAGTGGAAGTCACAGCTAAAGATCGAACAAATCTATAGCAGGAGCAACAGTGCAAGTCTGTAAATTTAACATGCATATTTTTCTTTATGCCTCCTTGCGCAACACACTTTGTGATCAGATAACTATGAATACAGACCAACAGTACACGTTAAAATACGTTACATGATTTGAACTTGATTAAACTGATTGTCACTCGCATTAGTGTGCAGGGAGGTTCTTACCCAGATATTCTAACATTTGAATGAATTAAACATATTACCAGTTCAAGAAGTTTTGCAGTTATTTTTAACAAATCATTATTCTCTAATTAAGAAATAATAAACTTCATAGCAGCCATTACAGAAATGTATCCATGAATTCCGCGGGAACTGTTCTCGGATCTCTTGGGATTCGCAGAGCACGCTTTGGAAACCACTTGCCCGGATGAACCGGGTTTCGATACATGTCAGAGGCAAGAGTATATTTTTCTCTTCTCCAAAGCGTTTAGACAGGCTCACAGGCCCATCAAGCCTATATTCGTTGTGTGCCAAGGTTCTTTCAATGGGAGCGAAGCAGCCAGGGTGTGATGTTGACCACTCACCTGAGTCTAGTGCCAAGGTCAAGAAATGGTGGAGCTGTAATTACACTCCTATGTATATTTTTGGCTTGCACAGGAACAACTTCACTTGTTCTAATTAGGTCTGCATACATTCAGTAACTGAACAGGACACCCATAATCAAACTGTGTCATGAAGTGTTACATTTTGATACTTCCTGTCCATTCACCAACATTAGTTTGTACCACAGTGATCAGGTTTTAAATGACTATAAATCTGCAATTATATTTATCTACTTTCAACTTATTTAAATGAATGAAATAATTCAAAACTTTTTTCACTGCCAGAAATAGTACAGGAATTTTGTTCTAGTAATGACCGAAATCTCCACAAACATTGTCTGGGTTTAATTTTATAAAATATATAACCCCAATTATCGCAATGTATGTTGTAATTTCAGCTTTCTATCCAGAAAGTATTGGGTTCAAATCTCGGCCCACAGCTGGCTTGAACTTGAATGAAGTTCATTGTATACTTCCTCCAAATTTCCACATGAATTCTGCAGCAGTACTTCACACTAGCTCATGATATCTTCCTCACAAAAATGTATTAATCGTGAATCATCCCGTATTTGGTCCAATATAGTGTAGGCTATAGAACGCAACTGGAAATCTTTAAGAAATAACTAAGCCTTGGTGAGTGTGGTATTAAAATGTTTGAGCATGTGGAACTGGTTATTTGGGACAAAGAGGTAATTGCACAGTATTTTGAACAGCTCTTTGTCTTTATCCTCTCACCAACACTACATATTCATGTACATTCATCTACCATTACAGTTTTCCACTGTTAGAGTTGCTAAACCAAACAAATAATTTCCTCAGGTTTTCAAGGCAAGCCCTGAGATAGGACATCAAGTTAGGTTGCTACTACACACATTAACATCCTTCTTAATTAATTTTTAATCTATTCGTTTCCCATTTAATAAAATTCTTAGCGCCTGAATCTATGGAGCTTCGCACGGTAGGATGTTCAGTGACCTAAGGCTACCTTCCTTCAATGTGGTGTGTACTAAATGAGTGGTGTTTTATTGAATTAGAATATATGACATGAAGTATTATTAATAATTCACTCTTTCACATAGAAACCGGTTTTTGTGTGAAGTAGTGATATTAGTGCATGGATATGCACAACATACTGTTTGTGAGAGTTTCTGGTCTTGAGACGGGATCCAACAACACTCATTCACATTCCCCATATGTGTTAATATCTTCCGATTTGATGGCAACGCTACTGTATTGTGAGTCTTCTAGACTTTAATCTAACACAATATCCTTCCATTTCCATTAATTTCAGGTCCACAATTCCACTTCAGATGCATACACATTATCCAAACAAGAAGAACAACTTGAAGACTGCCAATCAGAGGTAAGTAAATTTCTTATAAATTAGCATGCTGAGCTAAGAAATTTCCACTCACTTTCCTTGGTGTGATCCCATGAATTCCTCTTATCCGCTAGTAACAGTAATTTCATCCCCTAATTTTCCCATTTTACACAGACACTCACCATATTGCTCCTGAAATGGCAGTTAGTCGTAACCTATCACTACAAAGTTATACAGGACAAGGAGCAACCTTGACCAGTCCTGAGTAGAACAGCTCTTAAGTATGTTATGCTTTAAGAACACATAATGAGTAGTGATTTTTTGTGGATACAACATTTTGACAGAAGCTGTGTTTGTAAGCCAGCTGTCTAATAATGTGGGTATCTCAGGTTGACAAATTGTGTGGGTGATGAAAATTGTCATTTCATGAACACAGTCTTTGTGTTTCTGCCAATTTCAGATGTGCATCTCCACATTAGATACAGACACAGAAATCAAATATGACGACGAACCTTAGACTGCATATTAGAAGTACATAAATCTGTTAAAAATTAACATGCATAGCTCAGACAAAGTCAGGTTAGTTTCCCCATTGTGTTCCTCTCAATACGCACCCCTTTCTTTTTGCTCGTTATTAATATTGATTTCTTTCCACTTAAAAACAAACACCAACAGCGTTCTTATTTTCGTCAACTTTAGGTGTGCATCTGAACTACTGATATAGACACAGAAAAAAATATGATGAAGAACATGAAGACTGCATGTTACAAGTAAATAAATCTGTTAAAAATGAAAACAAATGGCTAAGAAAATGTCAGTTCAGTTTCCCCATCGTGTTTCTCTCAATACGATTCCATTTTGTCTTGTTTGCTACTGATTTCACTGGCAAGATTTTCAGCTTCGCACAAATATAAATCACTTTCTTATGTTTATGTCAGTAGTCACAGCTGTGTCTTCAGTCTCAGTGGTCTAGGAGAATCCCAACCTCAGGATAAAGCTGCAGAATGCATATTGCAGGTATAGCAATATAGGCCTACATGCCATGCTCTGGACTACAACAAACAGTAAGAAGTTACATTCAGAAGTTCCCAATTGCATGTCAGCTTGATACTACAGCACGTCCTTCATTTCATGTTGATATACAAGCCCTTCTGCACTGTGATATCTTGGGTTTTCTTGCCGACTGTAAACTCATACTGGAAAACTTGG
>Ga0136643_10010290_pt1 | contig 13809 bp, 9 predicted proteins | sample TergutLab28metaG_FD_96883 | JGI IMG/M metagenome (GOLD analysis project Ga0136643, IMG submission 96883) | Labiotermes labralis P1 segment gut microbial communities from Petit-Saut dam, French Guiana - Lab288 P1 (version 3) (version 3) | ecosystem: Host-associated > Arthropoda: Insects >...
CATAAATTTACGAAACAAATGACATTATGTGAAAATGAAATACAGATTATGCATCACATCTTAAAAATGTGGTTAATTTCCTCATCGCCTAAATATATAAAATGAATTTCCACGGATGTTTTCATACATGTGTTTGCAGGTCTTTAAAACGTTAAAAGCAGGTCCTTTAGTACTAGATTGGTGGACAGATTATCAGGTTTACCATATCATGATGCGGGTGTCGAGAGACGACAACAGTGTTGCAAACTGCTAGTAACAAAAGAAACTCCTGGATGCGTTGTGCATGGGTGACTTGTCTTAAGTCACTCAGATGGCTTCGTTCAGGTACATTCCGCAAGTCAAGCTGATGCAGCTCCTCTTGCAGCTGTGTGTTCACCAGGAGAGGCACTGGGGCACCTGGTCGCAGTTTCAAATTCTGCAAAAAAACACTGGTAACTGTAATCCTTTCACTGTTCAACCTGACAAAACAGGTGCCTGAACTGCCTCACTGGCACTCGAAGAAAATTCTTCACAGCTTATGGGGTTATTTGCATTCAAGCACATAATCATGGTGACAGTGACAGTGAGCTGCCTGTGCTGTGCCACAGGCAGTACAGTAAATGCAACCCTCTGGCAATGGTCATGAACTACTTGATTCTGCTTGCTCAAAATATCTCTGCAATATTAATTCGAACAGTTAAAAATAAATGCCTCAAAATTACCCAAAAACTTCACTGCAGTTATACTGCACTAGTAACCCAATAAGCAAGCTACACCAGTCTTCACCCACTAGCAAAATTCAAAGCAGTTCATATCTCCCGCAGGGGGGAATGTTTCTCCTACCTTTACAATATAACTGGGTTAAAAAATCTGTTGATTTTATTGCCACTTTCAGACTACTAAATATATTAAGAATCACATAAATATATAAAGCACATCTCACCAAAAGTAAGTACAAAGGGTTTTAAGAAGTGCTGCTTGACCAAGGCAGTGGATTGGACTGTGGGTGGTATGTTGTGAATGGCAGTGAACAGGATGGTAATATCAGGAGTGGGTGCATGGAAGATGAAGGCATTGACTGTGAAGATGGAGTCAGTGACACTGATTGGTACAGGTAGATAGAATAGGATATGCTTTGTAGTAAGTGTATAAAATTAATACTAAAATATTTTTTGGCACATGTTTTATTTTTGGGGGATCGTCTTAGATTTGGATAAATACATTTTCCCTTGGCAGACATGGCTTTTTTTTTTTTTTATCAGGGGTCATCATTAGACTAAAGTCAGCTTGCATTCAGGTAAATAGGGTATTATGCTGTAAGAACTTAAAAATCCCTCGCTATTGTAATTTATTATAAGATGCATGCTACCAGACTCTGCAATACTCACCTGGACATTTTCAGGTGGTGGGTGGTTATAGTCAACTCCAGCTATTGAGCATCTTCTGAAAACCATCTTGTTTTCTGTAAGGGTACCAGTCTTGTCACAAAAAATGTACTGCACCTAGAAACAATTGACAAAACAATACTTCAAGCAATATTTATGACAGTACTTAAATAAGATGTTAGGGTGTCAAATGGATTCAAATGGATCATGATGGAGTCCAGTGGTTGGCTGTAGTGAAATTCTTGGGTATCATGGATTTTTTTTGTCAGCCATGCAAATAACTGATTCTAAATGAGGACAGTGTTTCATGCAGTCAGAATATTTTACGTCATTCAGTAATGTAGAGAATCCAAGAATCTGAAACACAGATAATTCCTTTAATCCAGCACTCATGACACTTCGGCCCTTAGGAGTAGCAGTTCCAAGATCGAAAGTTCCTGTGATCGCAACTCCTAGCGTGTGTAGTGATGCCGTGAATGTATCTTGGGTGACCTGGACCTTATTGACCAAACTGACGTAATATAGGGACTTCAAGACAAGCAAAGATAAGTCAACAAGGTAATGATGGAAGGAGGAAACACTTGAACTTCAACAAATCCTCAGAAACTTGAAATAATCGGATGCTGAAAGTGGCAAAAGGTGTAGAAAGGTTACAGCTTCATACAACACTATATTACCTACTAAGATATAAAGAAAGAGAGGGGGGCCAATTATGATCATATATGGCATGACGTGATGCGCTTAGGACCTTCTCAGGAAGACAATAAAAGAGGCTAAATAGCACAACTGGATCAGATATTGTACAAGTGGATTACAGCAGTGGGTTCCAAAGGAAAACCTATGTTAGAGCCTATGATAATCCTCTGAAAGGTGACAGCACAGAGCTTGGCAAACAAGCACCATCATTTTGGAGAAACCTACTGCCCGCATCTTCAGCACAGAAGAATACACCATGCAGGAAAGACAGTCAGTGATATAAGACACGGAGAATAAGGGCTCAAGGTGACAGCAAAATAAATGAGGTGATGTAAAATGAATGGGAATCTGCAGACATTTTGGGGGCTGAGCCCTTGGCTTCCACATCCTACACCAGTGCACATTTCTTCCCATATGGCTTATTATTCCACCCCACAGATGGATCAGATAGGTGAACGGAAAAATCAGTAACTATCTACTAGACTGACTACACATCATACTATTCAACAATTCAGAAATCTTCAATTTGAATAGAGGTATAAATATATATGTTCTCAAAAGAAATTTCTGAATGACCAATCCTTACAGATGTAACCAAATAAAACAAAAAGACCTTCCACATCCTGGACTTTCAGACAGTTTGCATCCTACCTGACCAACTTCTTCAGAGATGTTGAGAGCACGACACTCAATTTTTTTGTTAGTTTCAGGATCATACATATCAATATCATTGTGAATGTGGTACACCTGCAACAGTTTTGCCATCTCCAGTGTGACATACAGAGACAGTGGAATCATAACCTGAAACACAGACACGGTAGCAAATTTGTCAGTCCCTTCCAAGAAACGTGACACATAACCCATAACCTACAATTACCAGTGTCCTCTTAATGGTCTGTCACATTATGCCTTCATTGCATGCCAAAGTGACATTTTTAAACTATTTCATTCTTCTTAACAGTTGGTTATGCTTTTCACAGCCATCACTTTTGCAAGAAATAAACCTTAATTCTGTACACCAACAGCACTGCACAAATATTCATTTTTAGGTGTGTTCATAGAATTGTGAAAGGTGACTCTCAGCTTTGTCACTTCTGTATGTCTGCCTGTCCATCCATCCACCTGCACAGTAAAACTGTGCTCCCACTCAATGGATTCTCATAAAATTTTACATTCAAGTGTTTTCCTAAAATCTGTTGAGACAATTCAAGTTTCATTAAAATATGACAAGACTAAAGACCTATGTACACTACGACAGTATTTCACCGACTTCTTCGCAGAATGACAAATGTTGTAGAGAAAATAAAATGTTCAATAACTTTTTTCCCTCTCATAAATGAGACATTTATGAGATAATGCGGAAAAATATGGCACAGCCAGACAGGCCACAGATGGCAATATAGCACAGTGCATGCACTTTGCATGGCAGATAATTAAGGCTACATACACATTCTCAGAATATGTTACTACTTATTGCTTTTTCACAACAACGATGGTTACACAAATGCACCTTAATGCTACATTATGTGTACACTGCCTGTGATGTTGATGTACGCCTTTTGATATATGTCCATTTTTTTCAGGAATATGGTTTGGGCATAAAACACGGGCTGGGTATATAAACCTTTAGGACAGCAGTACACGGGGCACCGCAAAGATGGAAATATCAAAAACATCTTGACTTTCAGAGGAAAATATCTTAAAAAAATGAAACGTTTATTACGTTTAGGATAATGTAAACAAGTTGGTTCAGGAAATATGCTAAATCCCTGTTCACCCAACCGGCCTTTTTTTTCCCCAACAATGAACTGAAAACAAGATAGGCAATGTACATGTAACATAACATTCGCATAACCACTGTTGCAACAGAAACACAACAATATGTTGTGTGTACTGCTGAGCTAAATATCATTGTCAACAACATAAAAATAACAAATGTTGCACAAAAATGCTTTTATGGTAAATTTATGTCACAGATAAAAGTAAAATATACTTGTGTCTTCACTGAAAGTGTCCAATATATTTGTATGATTTTAACCAATTCTGGAGATCAAATTTCATGGAAATCTGTCCAGTGGGAGCCACAATGACATGTGCAGACAGGCAGATATGAAGAACTGAATAGGCACTTTTCACAACCATGCGAATACCTAGAAGTATTTCAGTGTTAATATGCAAGGCAAGAACAATTCCATCATCAGATGCGACTTCAGACACCCTACCCTTACGGCACAATATGAATTCCATTCAGCAGTTAAATAATAAATGGCATGTACTATCTTCATAATGAGTTTCATGACTGCCTGCCTGAATAACTGCAGTTCTGAATACTTGTCACATTTGGAAAACAGAAATACAGACACAGCAATATACCAGTTAGTTAAAATTAAGTGGACATGGGCATGTAGCATCAAGTTTATTCTGACAACTTTGCAGTCATGCTGTCATTATGCTGTCCCAAGTTTTAATGTGACATTTATGTTATTACATGCATCTAACATTAGTTTTGGTAAGAAACTGTGAAGTACAGTGGCTGTTAGAAGACAATCAGTGTGAGGGAATGTTAGGGTCATATCATATGCTTCATGTCAGACTACTACTCATTTGAGACACTACACTTGGGTTTAAAAGGTTGTCCTGTATGTCCACACATAACATGATACAAGCAAGCAGTAAACATGATCCCCATTTCAACATACCTGTAAGATTATAATAAATGTCCAGAATCCAAGGAATCCCTCCATGACAGGACTCTCAGCAACAGGAATGAAAGGCACTGAATGGTTCTCATAATTGTCATAGGAAGACAGCCACAGTTTGCAGCCAACAGCTCCAATCACACACAGCACAAACAAGATCAGGACACACCATATGACATCCAAATTCATCTGTCGTTCAAGGTTGGAACGCTTGTAGCGAGGACCACCATTATTAAGCATTGCTTTGGTCTCATGACCTACCAACACAGAAAGATGACAATAAAAATGAAACCCGAAACACACACTGCCAATAATCAGATAAAATGCGAGAGTAAGGAACACAATCACAAACAAACTGGAAATACATAAGATCTGTGGTGCTTAAGAGTTGGACCATGAAAAGAAGTCTTCTGGGATGTGATAACTGTGTAGTATGGTAGACATTTATCAACATCTGCAGGAACCTACCACCTCCATCTTCATGATATAAGATAAAGGAAGTATGCTCCTCCATATATCTGCCAGACTACATGGTGATACATATCAGAAGACTGAATCCTCCTGTTTTAATGTGAAATTGTGTTGGAAGAATGGTAATGAATAAATAACTAGCTTATTTTACTCTGCTTCAGTAACTGGTGACACTTGGTAACACTAAATACATTATGACAGGATGATTCATAAAGGATGTGGGAGCAGGGGCACACCTACCATATAGCAAGAGTGCTTAAAGCATAGGGGGACCCAGGAAACCATTGCAACACAGTACTCTGTAATTCATACTGAACACCACCCACTATTTGGGTGAATTCAAGCATATTCACAACAAGACAGGCACCATGTGTCTAAAGTACCATTCAGGCACATCCCTGCACCCTTACTACAGTGCAAAAACAGTAAGTATTACTTACTCGTGTGTGTGTGTGTGTGTAGCCTTAGGTATCTTGCCAGCTCTGGCCTGCCTGGCTTTACATTATTTTTCCACGTTATCTCACAAATGGCAAGATTAAAAAAAATTAATGAACAAAGAATGTGTCTTTTTATTTTCTCTATAACTTTCGTCTAAAAAATTTCTCATTCTAAAACGAATTCAGCGAGATGATCATCAATGAATAATGGTCTTCATGTAACAAACCCGTTATTATTGTTAGATTTTAATGAATCTTGGATTTCATGCCAGATTTTCGAAAAATTACTCAACTTTCAAATTTCATGAAAATCCATCCAGTGGGAGCTCAGTTGTTCTATGCAGTCAAACAGACGGACGAACACAATGAAGCTAATGGTGGCTTTTCATAATTCTGTGAATGTGCCTAAAAACTTGACTTTGTAAAAATACAACAATTTGTTATTTGCAGAAAAATAAGGAGAAATTTAAAAAATGAGTGTGGTGCAGAAATGAAAACTTAACAGATTGGATGATGAAAAGAGTTAAAATTTGCCAGCACCTGATCAGCCGATTATAATAAATGACAAACTGTCCACTTTGAAAACCAAGCCTGTTTACGACAATGTTATAGAAAGTAGCCATGTACTCCATCAGGATGGCAGGGCCCATCACCAGGCTTTGTACAGGTGGCCAAAATTTCCAGCTGTGTCACCATTTGGGACTGTGGGAGATACACATCATGATTATTTTCAGGAATGATTATCTCTGAGCTTCCCCAAAATTACTCAGCTACTGACATCCTACCATTTCATTTGGGCTTCAAACATATGAATTGCTAGCAGAATCAACAAGCATATGGCCTATGGAATTAAAGATCAAACTAACCTACATCACATGCTGGAAATCCTGTATTTGTGTGTTTGTTTGTTTGTTGTTGGTGCAACAGCACCCCCCCCACCCCCCAACTCAGTTGGCCAGGGCCTCCTCCTTATTCATGAGGTTTCTAGATAACAAACGACGATGCACCACAATTGGTAGGACTCCTCTGGACGAGTGATCAGCTCATCGCAGAGACCTCTACCTGATAACATACAACACTCACAACACTCCCAACAGACACCCATGCCCCCATTGCGATTCGAACCCATGACCTCAGCAGGTGAGCAGCTGCAGACCTATGCCTTAGACCGCACAGTCAGTGGGACAGGTGGAAATGCTGTATGCTGCTCCATAAATTTACACAAATTCAATATGCTTAAGTTAATTTCCAGACATTGAGTATACTTCAAACTTACAACCCCAGACTCTTATGCAATGTATCTTGAAGGACTGTCATGAACAACGTCCATATCTTGTCTATGCATGTTTATGGTGGAGAAGTTTCCCAACTGTAAATGCATAGTGACAAGGCTGATAAAAGAAACTTATACCTGATAAAGCATTCTTTGTCAAAACTGGCCTGACAAATACCAGCAGTGGCATAGCAAGGATATGTATCACATGACAAGGCCAGGTGTAAAACCTGACACAACAACATAAGCTGTCATTAAAACCCCTGGCACCACATACAAAAAAGGACTACCAATAACGACTATACCACAAATTAAAAAGCAAGGGAAGTTATGAACAAATATATTTTACAAAAATGTTTTAAAGATCTTATGAACTTTACATAATTTTAATTAATGTAATATGAAGTAACAAAACACAAATTTACAATAACCACAGAGCTAAACTAATAACAGTAATACATACAGCAAATTTTTGTAAGGTGTGAGGTTTCACTACCACACTGAACTGATATGTGATGTAATGTTATTTTTCACTTTTTACAGTGAAACCTGCCTATATACAAACCACACAAGTACGAATTTTTTTCATTGCAGCAAGGTTCTGTTTCATACAGGTACTTTAAGTTTGGATCATCGGAAATGTCAAAGGTTTCCACTGGACAGGTTTCCATTATGCCCAAGTTCCGTTTAGGACAGGTTTCGCTGTATTTTATAACAGTTTAACCTGATGATGGCTGTAATAAAAAGATTAAATACACGGATAGTATTCTAACCAAAAAGGAAGTTATTTACAGTTAAACTTATCTTAAAACAGAATGTGGCCATAATCGAAACGTATCTCCAGCAAAAAAGTTTTACAGTCCAAAGGACAGGGAGTACTGAGCATCCAAATTTCAAATACCTGTATAAAATAAAACCCATCTGCAAAAGAAAAAAATTTCAGTCCCTTGTGTTTCCATTATAGGCAAGTTTCACTGTACTAATAAAAAGTTGTGTCAAATGAGTAAAAAATACTTTGGGTTTCATATCAGAAACACACTGGGGTACCACACACCAAGATTACCAATCTACATTCTAACAGTATATGACTTCACGATCTGTATCATTGTCTCATCAATGCCTTGGTCCCTCCCTTCATGTTTTCTAACTCAACTTAGGAATGAATTTCTCAGACCCTCCTGCATGCTACTATAATGCCCATCCCATCCTTCCGAGTGTCATCACCCTCACATTATTTGGTTAAGTGCACACATTATGATGCTCCGCCTCATTTAATTTTCACCAGTTTCATGTTGCATCCCTCCTCTTTAAGTCTAAATGATCTTGGCAATGCCTTGTTCTCCAACACCACCTGTGAGCTCTTCCTTCAGGGTGGGAAACCAAGTTAAAAACCCACTCAAAACAGTGTACACTAATGAAAGTGTCACCACATAAACTGTGTTTAAACAATTAAATGAATACCATACCTGACCACAGTTGAAAGCACTCTACAACACTTACCTGCATACACAACGATTCCTTCAACAAAATCTGTGTTCTTAAGAACACAATCACGAAGTAACAAATTCTCAGTACCAACAGGGACTCTTTCACCACCTGGATGAACAATGGCACCATAGAATCTGTAGATCTTTGTCGTTGGACTATCAACCTCCACATCTGATGTGAACTTGCTTGGTTCAAACACATCTTGCTGAAAGTATACAACAGACGACGAGGCAGGTAACACCAGCAATTAAATTCCTATTCTACATGGACATGCAATGATAGTCTCAGTTCTGCAAACCTTCATGTAACTGAAATTGCACATGTTGGAATTTGGCCCACCCATGTCCAAACATGGGAGCAGGTACAGCATGGCAAGTATAATGACTACAGTACACAATGAATGATCCAAAATTCACATTTCAGCAGAGGCAGGAGATTTTTCTCTTCTCCAGAATGTCCACACCAGCTCTGATGCCAACCAGTCTCCTATTAAAAGTGTAACAGGGTTCTCTCCAGAAGCGCAGCAGCAGGACATGAAGTTGACCACTCACCTCCATCTAGTGACAAGACTAAGAATGAGTGGAGCTACACTTCTACTCCCCATCTATGCCTTCATGACGTGAACAGGAATAATTTTACTTCAACCTACGACAGGTACCTGTATAATACTATTTATTTACGTATAAAATGTGTGTGCACATATGTGCACAGTGTTAAACCTGGAACTGTCTACTGCGATAGTAAGCCAAAAGCAATTGTGTTAAAACCTTGGGCATAATAAAATAAGTCAACAGAAATAATGTGAATATGTTCATGGAAGAATACGAGTATATGTAAGGTTACTTTTACCTAAGTCAGGACTTAGGTAACCTGCAGAGGCCAGAATAACTCTGCCACTTCCATCCCACTGTGTTCTCACTCCTGGGAAAAATGTAGTGCAAGTTTCAAGTTTTATTTTAATACCTGAACTGCAGAAGTTTGAAACTGTGTAACTTGAAACTGTGTAAGTAGGGATGTATATATGAAAAATGCACTGAAAGTAATATTTATACAAATGTTATCCTGTATTTTCCTGACATCTGTTGGTAACATTCAATACTAACTAAAACACAAATATTTTCCTTAAGTCATGTAGCGCTACTCATAACATTCATTTCAAGCAAAAAAAACACAAACACATTCAGCGAAGTTCATGAATTGGTGAACAGTTCCTGAATTGCTACTAAAAGAAAACCTGTAACCATATAAGCACAATAAAATTCACATGTATGGGCAAGCAAAGGCACAGCTCCATATATTCTTAATCTAGACACCAGATGGACATGATTTGTCAGCTTCAAGACTGAGCCAATTTAACCCCAGCGAAGGTGACCCCTAGTACTCACTCGACAGCACATCTAGATACAGTCTTAATGGAGAAACTTTCCTTCCATAGTAATGAGCACCCAGATGTAACCAACAACAAAACTTTTGCAAGTATATATAAAATAATACAGTGGAATGAATATGCATTAATTAGTCACAATCTTTCCAAACTTCAGTAGACAGGTTTTAAAACATTTTAGGGGAATGTGGTGCCCATTAATTTAGGGTATAACAGATTTTTCTACCCTGAAGATGGTGGCAGCACATTCTGCATCTCTAACAGTAAACTACAATAATCTTCACAATCTCTACTGGAAGTATCTAAAATCTTGCACGTCAAAACCAACCTGCGTATGTTACACTGGTTGATTTCTAGCTCACTTGATGTTGCATTTTCAACTACGTAAGTGGTAGGTATACTAATAAGATGGACTGGAGAGACATAAAAGAAAGCAGTAACAGTCTACTTTAAGGGATTTTCAAGCCATTTGGCTTAGGAGGTAGAGGAGCTCAACATAAATTATCATTCTCCAGGTACAGAACTAAACTCAAATATGAGAAGTTTGGAATTAATGAAACCACAACAAACTGTTTTTAATTCACTGATCTATTGGCATATAAAGTGAATGGTAAATTATTCAATGGAAACTACAAGGTAGTTATTTTACCTAACAAATATCATTTGTCACTTCCCATCAACTCACTCATCCCACAGAACTTGGCTCCCATAGTGACTTGCCAACACTCACACCAATGGACAGAGTCTATTATGTCTGTAGCAAACAGTGGTCAGTTATGAGTTGCAACAGGGATTTGAAAGGAACACTGTGTATTTCCTATGACATACATACTTATATATATACACACACACACACACACACACACACACACACATACATATGTATATGTTTACACAGTTCCTACATGAAGCTTTGTCATAAATTCAGATAAAAGCTTCCTGATTTGCCTCTTCCAAGAATGGCAACAATTTACAAATTTGTAAATGGCCTCTATGCAAAACGTTCCAATCAAGACAGGAAGAGAACACACACATGAAACTACATGAAATATGAGCTACATTGGCAAAATCTCCCAGACAATTGATTTTCCAATTTGCACAGCAAAGGAGCATGTCTTCATCACCGGCATGAAAATGAACAGAACTGCTGCATTTGCATTTATACAAGACAATTGAGGTTCACAAACACTGTGACACAGATTGTGAAGCACAACTGAATTTTCTGAATTGGATACCTTCATGTGATGCATGATGAAGAAATAGATCCTACACTTCAATGAAATTTTCTCGGGCAGAAGTTTTACTGACATTTCGGGAACTAACTCCATCCCCATCTTCAGAGTGTGCTGATGTGGGGGCAGAGTTAGTTGCCGAAATGTCAGAAAAACTCCACATCTTGACGCAACTGTCTGCCTGAGAAAATTTCATTGAATTCTGTTGCTGGAAATGTTTCAGGACTTAGACCCTATATATGTTTATTTCATCTGCTTCACCTAAGTGGACATGTGAACTCTCAGCATAATGAGCACTGGTCTGTGGAAAATCCCATGTTTATCCAAAAAGTATCATAACATTACATTACGGTGGGTGCATGATGTGATATTAGTGCAATGTCTTCGTCTGAGATTATATATTCACACTGGTACCTTACACAAAATCTAACTTCATTTTCTGAACACCTGTTCAAGTACAATAGAACCTATGACTTTTTACAGCAAGGCAGTGCAACAGTTAATAGTGCAAACCATTCCATGGGTTTAATGAACTTTGGTCTATTAATTCTGTTTCGATACAATATATAAATGGAGAGAGAAAACCGACAGTCGCAATTCAACATTGAAATAATTATAACAATGTCCAACTGTACTACATGTCTGGCCTTACATGGCCATTATTACATATGTAAATTACAAAAATAGTGAGAAAATCATCTATGCAACAATGAAATTCTAGCTCCAAGACTGATACCTCACTCTTTTACAAAATACATCAGTAAAGTTTAAAGTCTGCTTTGAATCCATTTTTGCCAAACTATGGGGGAAAACCGACATTAAAATGTGGTATGGACAATTATTTAATATTGATGCTCCTTTGACAACCTGCATTATACTGGTTTTTTTAATCCTCCACTTAATGTGGAAGTGAATATGTCTTCAAATTTTGTTGGTGATGATAATCATCTTGGATTACTCTCAACTCAACACAAAATAATTATCTGAAAGATAACTGAAATTGGACACAAGTAAAACAACTGTGATACGCCATGAGCAATGTCACTGCTAGAAATTGTGTGTGTCTAACAGCTTGAGGGTACCCATTTCTGGCACTTCTTTAAATATGGTTGAGTTATGGTAAGTACAAACCTACTATCAATTGAACATAGTGAACTAAAACATACAAACCCAGACTCAGAGATAACTGGAACAGCAGCAGGAACTGACCAAAAATATCTGTCAGATAAATAATGGTCCCATATCAATGGTTTTACTTTTTATCTGCATTATTGGACATATGTGCGTTTTATTTATTTATTTCAAATTTATGCAACAGTAAGATCAGTAGGCCATGACACAAAGTGTTGAATGGCAGGATAGTGAGGAAGGCATTAGAATGAATGTGGAACAATGTAATCTTGCAAAATTTTAGGTAATATCCTAGCATTTGCCTGAAGAAGACAACAAAATACCTGTCATGACTGAACCTGGAATTCCCCAAATACAAAGGAGTGCAAATCACCTAACAGTGACACTTCAAATATGTATGATTGTATATACATATGTTCAAACTCATCATAAAGTTACTGTAATTACAATTAAGGAATACAAACAATGGTTCTTACCTGTTCAGTGAATCCTCTGGCTACTTGTCGCTGTTTGAGGTTTGTTTCTCCATCCAAATTACAAGTATCAATGTAGCAAAGCCCATGGGGATCACTTGATCGCAGCAAGAGTATATCAGCTGGGATCACTTCATTGTTTGACAGGTGGATGAGATCTCCTACTCGCACTTGCTTCCACAGGACTTTCTTGTAACGCTCCTCATCACTGTAAAATCAAATAATAGAAATTAAAGCGCTGGTACTATTCAATTCAAAGTATGGTGATGTCAGAAGAATCAGATGTGACAATTCACTGCTCACTGACAAAGCTGACAATTAAGGTAAATCCTTGTAAAAAATATCTTCATTTTTCATACTGTAGAATTTTATTTGCATCCATTTCTGACTGTCACTTTGTGTGTTATATAAACAAGCAATAAAATTTACGGGTAGGGTCATTTAATACATGATCTTTACATTCTGCTTATTCTCCATACGTACAGCATCTTTCCCCACATACAGATGACAAGGGTACAGTACTGTTAAACATGGCAATGGTACTGTAAGTACATCTGTGACCAGCCAAGTGCCAAGGCATAACTGTTAATACCTGCATCTGCCAGTGAAACCAGTACTCAACCAGTTCTTGTCTTGATAAGCTTAAGAGTTTCCCAGCCGGTACAAAAATCCCCTGCATTTTACAGGTGAAGGTTCATCACCGTGGTCAAAAAAGCCCGTCACTTGTCCCTGCCCTCAGACAGATAAATCCAGCCCAACACACCACATTGGAGACAGAACATGATGTAAATCACTCCAGAAGCCCACAACTGTTTTCTCTAGCCCCTTTTCATTCCACTGGACACAATCACCTCACCAGATTCATCCTCCACCCTGGATATACAGTACAGCTACAGATCAAAATATAATCCAGTCTTTCAATGTCTGGAGTTTAACTCCATGCCCTCCGCATTTTTTTTTACCGCCCGGTGACTAAACCCTTAAAAGCTTTTAACACAGAGAATACAGTTGACAGACAGATATATTTTTGTACTGGAGGTAACTGCAAAGTTATTTTTGTCCATAGCAAAGGGTGCCAAGAGCTACCGATTGAATCTGCGTTGTCACAGCAAACTTGTCATTAGAGTCCAGTATAGGGCAAACAGCAAAAGCCTACGCTCA
>Ga0136643_10010292_pt1 | contig 13809 bp, 7 predicted proteins | sample TergutLab28metaG_FD_96883 | JGI IMG/M metagenome (GOLD analysis project Ga0136643, IMG submission 96883) | Labiotermes labralis P1 segment gut microbial communities from Petit-Saut dam, French Guiana - Lab288 P1 (version 3) (version 3) | ecosystem: Host-associated > Arthropoda: Insects >...
GATGTTAAGTACAGATATTAACATTACAGAAACCACATATTCCTGCCAGTTTTAATATGTATTTGGTAATCAATAAGTGTGTAACAGCTGTCAAAATTTCAAACTTCTCTGGCCATTATCTCCATAACCGTTCAACTTTGGACATAGGTGCTTTAGGTTATATCGGTATACTTTAACATAAGGAACACCCTCCTGAAGTCTGGCACATTCCTCTTGGGACATTCTGTATATACTTATTGATGAGTTTTTTTTTAACTGAAGATAGGAAAAATTTCAGACTAACTAGTCAGTACGTAGTATAAATACAAGAAATAAACACCATCTTCATAGACCTGTTGCTAACCAGTCCTGTTTTCAGAAAGGCGCTTCCTACTCTGGGATCAGAATTTTTAACAACTTACCATGAAGTATTACAAGCCTTAAGAATGAAATGCCACGGTTTGAAGTAGCCTTAAAAATTTGTTTATATGCACACTTCTTTTACTGTGTGGATGAATATTTTGCATGTGCATATGATATGTGTTACTGACTTCTATGACTGTGCAAATCCTTACACTGTAATAATTTCATATGTTTGTACACTTATGACATGTTCCACATCTTGTGACAGCCTCAGGGATCTATGGAATGTATATATATATATATATGTTTGTATGTATGTATTGATTTCTTATCTGTGTGCAGTTGTAATACCAGTTGATTAGATAATGGTCTTCTCATGTTCTGCTGTTGGTGTGGTAGAAATATTCATTGGAATTTAGTGACTTACATTTTGTATTATAGTTGACAGAAGAACACTGTGACTGGTTAATGAGTGTGCATAGTTTGCTAAATGGCAAGTCACATAAAAATGTTGCCATAGTGTGTCTCTGTTGTGACCATATTGAAAAATATGTGAGATAACATTTCCGGACCTTATGGAAATGTGTTACCAAGTAACATCTTAGATTTAATTGGGAATCCTTTTGAGTTTTTCCAAGACAACCTTTGGACTGATGGATGGACTGACTTGCTGCTTATTAAATTTGTGTACCTTGTGTGCTAAATGTTTGCACCTTGATTATAATTCTGTTTCAAGTATGTGACTCATAGAAGAGTGCAGTATGGTGCCAGTGACAATAATCTCAATGTAGCATTTTTACACTGAGCTATGTTGGCAGGGAATGAAGATGATGGTGAGGATGTTGAGTTTCTTGGAGGGGCACTAGAAGAGCGTGAGCGACGGTTTCCTACACTGGAGCAGCAAGAATGTACACTTGGCGATGGAGATGGTGTGTCACCAGGAGGCAGAAAGATAACAGTACAGGAGCTAATAGCACAGAGGTAAGCAGCCACAGTCAGTTCAGACTCTTCTGTCTGTGTCTTTAGAGAATGTGACTCCATTAAAAATGTATGACAGGAAAAGTTACAGCAGAAGTTTCTGACAGTAGATTGAAATGTGATGGAAGGAATTTTTTTGTCAGAATAGGAAGAATCAAGAACATCTTTACTTGACTTGATGTGAAATCCTATTTAACTGAAACCAAATTCATACGGTTATGCATCTTTCCAACTATGTCAAAGGTACTTTCAAACATCACACTTCTGTCTTTTCATTTTTTAAACCATCAGAGTGTTTGGTTTTTGATACCCATTGTTTTAATGTCTAAAATAAGCTATACTTTAGCTGCAGAAAGCATTCCTTGTTGTAAGTATATATTTCCCCTACTTGTACTATGATCCCAGATGTTTCAATGCAAACTTACAAAACTAGCGTATTTTAGTAAGGCTGATTTCAAATTTTGTCCAGAATAATTTCACTATGCTCAGCTATTTTTTGGGACTTCCATTTTCAGATGAAGGTGGGTGTCACTTGCTATGTTTCCAAACTTCCGTGATATTCTTAAGAAGTTTCCTCCAGTTCTGATGGAGTGCATTTGTCCGCACATTGTAGTTTTCATGTTCTTCATATATATATATATATATATAGTTTGTGATAGGCTGAAATACATATGTTAACAACTTTGCAAATGCTGTCATTGGTTAGCAGTGTGTGTCATGTGTGGTGTAATGGCAGCCACTTGTTACTGGATATAGCTAACTTACATTCCAGTTAAAAAAGAAATATAATTAAAACGTTTTACATGAGTCACAAATTAGAGGAAGAAGATGCTGACTCATATCTTGACTTACACTATGAAATACCACATTCTAGTGCCTGACTACTGCTGTATTGACCTACTCTCTTATACAAGAGATCCAGCTGTAGTTATATCAAGAACATTCACAATTTAACTAAAAGAGTGGTGGCACAGTGTGGCCCTTCTACCTTTCCAATGTGGCCTACAATCTAATTTCAGAAAAAAGAAACAAAAGATATGCAGTTTGACCAGTGCTTCTTTCATCCGCATTTATACAGATGTATTATTCAGTTATAAATTGTATTATTGACAGTAATGTATACTTTTTATCCCAAAATATAAATAGATGTGCTCACATCAAAGTAAATATTGCGCTACCTGGCTTCATTGCTTGTACGATTAGGAACTGAAAAGTAAAATGGTGGCTAAGAGTAAGTACTGGACAACATGGTATATGTCTCAAAGTGGTGCTGTCAAAGAAGTCCCTGCCTGTTTCATCCCTATCACTTCTGCAGTCACAGTCTAAAACCTTTAAACTGACAGACTGACAAAAGGATATTATCATTAATTGCATGTAAGTAAAACAATGTCAATGTTATTTATAACGTGGCCCACAAACATTTGTTTCTCTCTTCACTTGGACATCTTGCTCAACAGGTTGCCCAACAATGAATTGCACCGTGTGATGGAACAACAGCATATAATGAAACTACAGCCAGCTGTCAAGATAACCAGTGTGTAGTAAATCACATTAAAAAATCATAAAGTTGAACAAAGTGCAGATGCGAGTTGTAGCCGGCTAACTCCATGTAACATGAGATTTCTCAAATGCTATTAATTTTATCTGATTTTTTTAATATCACCTTGTTTTTTTGTATCCTTAGCTGATTTATTGACACCAATTTTTTTTTTTTAACAATCACACTCAGTCTTGGCACTACCTACTTCTATGTCTGCTAAACACTACATACCTTCTCCCTAAATCATTCCCTCTGCACTTCCACCCATCACTCTCCAGGGTGACATCTGCAACACCCTTCCCTATGGTTGGACAACGAAAGGGGTTTACTTTCGTTGGCTGACCATTTTAAGTTTCTTAGAAATAAGCTTAAATTTCCATGGTAAAAAAATGCCCACAACATAGCCAAAATACGCTAATTTCTTCACTGAAATAAAATGTCCATCATTCATGAAGATTTGGACATGCAGAAGCTCTCCACTAAGTGAGCCCCGAAATACATGAACACAGATCAAAAACGTCAGTGGTGCCAGTTGTTTGAACAACTTTTGGAATTTTTTTAGTGCGATCCAAATGATTTCTGGTCAAGATTGGTGACCATGGATGAATCCTGGTTACATCACTATGACCCGGAGACAAAGCAACAATCAACAGAGTGGTAGCATAGTGACTCACACTGCCCTAAAAAATTCCAAGTGCAAAAATCCGCTGGAAATTTCTCGCCTCGATATTTTTGGATCAAGATGGCATCTTCCTCATTGGAGACCTGGTTGGACGGACAACCTTCTGAATTTTTTTTGAGTGTCTTGCAAAAGTTAGAGCAACGGGTTGAGAAGTGTATTGAGCTTCGTGGGGAGTGTGTTGAATAAATCCCAAGTTTGGTCGCTGTAGCTTGTTTCCTTCCTGGTTGGGCTAAGGACTTATCAGCACCCCATCGTATTTTCAGTCTTCTTTATTCTTATCTTTGTGATGCAAATACCCTCATTTTTTTATTTCAAATACAGTGAAGTTTTTGAAAAGAATGGTTTAATCTGTTAATTTTCCATGAACTGTACCCGTTTCAGTACATTGCAAATTTTAATATATGTACTGTGCGTCTTCTGCAGTTTATTATCCAGACCAACAAATGCTCAACATATATATTAATAATATTTTATATGTCATAAGCACTTCTGCATGTTTCATTGTATCTGCATCATCTTCAGGGAGTCTTAACCATGTGCTTGACTAAAGTTACAAAATTATTAAAATTACAACTCAATAAATTTAGTAGTTACTAATTTTATTGAGTTAGTAGATACTAATTGTATTGAGTTGTCATTTAGGATGCTGCAGATGCATTGAAACATGTAGGAGTGCTTACGATATATAAAATATTAGTATATATGTTGTGCATTTGTTGGTCTAGATAATAAATATTGCAGATTATTGATTATTACTCGTAATTTCCTGCAGAGAGAAAGACATAGGATGTGTGGTTTTAGACTTCTGCCATGGTTTAAATGAGGTCTTCACTATTTTCGGATGTTACACAGCATAGATTGGTAGTTGCCATCCCCTAGGCAACCTTACTTCCTTCCTCTTTTTTCCCCTTCCAAGTCCTCCATACCCTTCTAACCCTATTGTCACATTCTCCAAGAACCATTCACTTCCCAAACCATTCCCTTTATAACTGTTCACCTAAGTGTTCCCAGCATTCTACTTGGTTTGCTTTACCCTTGAGATTTACTGATAGGTTGTCCCGAGACATCACTGACTACCCAGAAAAGCAAAAATCTTAAGAAAGGATATTTTTGTATGTGGGTAATTGCAGTACAGGGGCTGAGAGTGCTCAGCCAGTATAGTGACTAGGTTATGGACTGGATTATGGACTGGACAGCAAAGGAATTGAATCACACTTCAGACCCTGGTGGTAGCAAGAGATTTTCTTGTCTCCAGATCATACAGACCAGCTGTGTATCCCACCCAGCCTCATATTCAGTGGCTTTCAGTGGGATCTTTCTGCAGGTGTGAATCAGCCATAGGCATCAAGCTGACCATTCACCTGTATCAAGTGGCAAAACTGAGAATGGGTGGAACTAAACCTCTGCTTCCTGCATATGTTTCGTGGCATTCACAGGGACAGCTTTACCTTTAACTTTGTAGTTGCACTGTAACCTTTCTCAGCTTTACAGATGTACTGACAAATTTTTATTTCTTTGTGTGGTAACTGATTAAAGGAATCTTATATTGTGTTTCAGATTTCCAGCTCTGCGGCTTTCTCCCGAGATTGCATTATCAAATGCTCTTTCTGGCATTTCTTCGCCACCCGATTCCCGTATATCATCGTACGATAACGTTGAGGGTCGTAATGGCAGCAGTCATGACACTCTGTGTAATTCTGACCACTGTCACAACAGTGTCTTAAATCCTAATTATCCTAACAGTAACCATCATTGTGCCTCGCAAATTAGTGACAATGATGATACACAGACCATCTTCTCAGAACCATGGGATAGTTCGAGGTGGGAGAATCTGTTGCATCCAGACCACATAGAAACTGGTTTCAGTCCAGGATCTAGTTCTGTGGTGCAAGTTGTGGGAGGTACACCACTGCTGGGACCTGACGAAGATGATACATTGTGTGATGGCAACACAAATGTAACTCATTTGAACAATGTGGTAAATGGATGCTCCAGCAGCAATGGACACAATGTCAGTAGGAGTAAGAGCTTCAAGGAGAGGCTGGATCCTCTGTTGTGTGAGTACAAAATGTCATTGTTACATCCCAGTAATCAGTAGGCTAATTTTCATATTCGTGGATCTGTCATTTAGCCCCCTCTAATCAGCAGTACTAGCATATGGCCATGCAAGTGATTGTACTGAATGTAATACCAAGCAATACCCATGGTAAGTTTCAGACAATTGTGGTGCACTAACAGTTATTATGAGCTATCTTCATGAAAAGTCTTTAACCTTTAAACAACCTGCATTTTGTGATGTTAAAAAACACCCCTAGAAATTCATCTTATATCTTCAGGCAACAAGGTAATGTGCAGCACTTTTGGAACATGCTGCATGGTCTCTGTTCTGTTTTCCACATACTGCTGTTTATTTCATAATTTTATCCTTTCTGTTAAAATAATACTCATGTTTGTCATAAATCATGCACTGAAATTTAAATACTTACGTGGCTGTTTAAAGGTTAATGAATGATTATCCATTTTCATTGTATTTTTATTGTAGTTTCTCACTGGAGGAAACCATATGAGAGTCTAGGTGCAAACATACTTTATCTCAACCCTCAGCTAGCCTAAATGGTATAGAATGCTTGGACTTCGGTCACTCTCAGTTGGAGTGTTCATTTGTGTGGTGTATAAAAAGGCTCTTCAAAAAGCAGTATCAGGCTCAGTTGGTGTGAACATGAATGGAAGTGGCCAAGGATTAAATAATTACTGTTATTGCAATAATGACCAAACAGTAATGACTGTGAAATACCTGCAGAACACATATTAGAGAATTATGTATTTAGCCATATTCCTGTTAGGGTCTGTATATGTTGAATGCTTGTTTTCAGCAGTTTTAATTGAACTTTGACAGTTGGATATGTATGATGCTCATTCTGTCCAGATGCAGTGTTCAGAACCTTAAAATTGGACACAGATCATCCTTCCACATGCATACATATTCATCATTTGTCATCATGAGACCTATAAGTTTTTTAAGGCTTCAGAGTCCATTTTAAGTGATAGGTCCTTTTTGTCAGCCATTGTACAGTCACTGGGAGTTGTAGAATCTCCCTGATGGATGTTCTTTACGTGGTCAGAGGTCTTGCAGTTTGAGGCACTTGCTACAGAGGAACAGCTGGAAAGCACTTACCTAATTGGCTTACTTCTACTCAGAATAATTGAGGCAAGATGTTCCTCTGACATTTTTACCCCTCTATCAGGCTATATGTTGTCATGAAAGAGACCTTCGTTGCCATAGAAATATCTATCTCATCTACATTTGAAAGCATGATTTTCCTTTTCCAGAATGCTATGTGATGTTTTGTGTAACCTTGCATTATTATAAAGGCATTGGAAACCCTGCTTATGTTATCTATGCATTGTTTGTTTAGCTGACAGTAAAAGTTTCATTGAGTAGATGTTTAAACATTCATGTACAAAGCATTTGCGTACAAGGTATGTAATTTTTAGTTTAGTATCCTCTTCAAAACAAACAAAGTGCACTCATGAAACCATAATGGAGACAGAAAGAGAGAGAGAGAGAGAGAGAGAGAGCGAGCACTTGCCTGCTTCAACATTTGGACTAGTTGCCCGATTGTCTTGAAACATGATATCAGGCTTGTAGCATGGTGACAGGCAAACTTTTGAGGTGGGGGAATTGGCTGTTATTGTCACATTTATTTGGGTCCTGAAGTGATGATTGGTTATAAGTCTTGTAAGTTTATGCATATTTTCAGGCAGTATTTTTGTAGAATTTAAAATAAGGAGGTGATAGTTGTGCAAAGATTTCCTTAAATTTTGGTTTGATGTTTACAAATGAATTACTATGGTCCGTAGGTGATTTAAACATTTTTGGGCCACTTTTAGCCCAGTGTTTCCCATTGAAATTATTATTATTATTATTATTATTATTATTGTTATGTACAATATTTTTGCCTTAAGGAATTTTACTATAACAATGAGTGATGATTCTTTTGTATGTTATCTACACCACTGATATTCCCCTTGATGGTCCAGATTCTTGGGTAATTGGGACCACCCCTCCCGCCATATAGTCCAGATGGGTTTTTTTGTATTTGGTGTGGATGTATGTGGTTCGGTAGGAAGATGAACCGTAAACATTCTGACACATGCCGTATTTATAAGCCAGCATTTACAAAACATGTCGACAGAGATATACTAAGGCTGTATCTGAGTTACTGAATGTATGCAGAATCTGTACTTACATAATGAATCCTTCACAAAAGGTAAACTAAATCAGCGCCAGTAAATAACGCCAGTAGAGCTGTGGAACTATAAATTATGCAGTAGGAAAGCAGGCTTTGTCAGTTCTGCTTGGAACAGCTTGCTTGTGATGAGAGTGTTCACCATATCAAAGTTGTACTTTCATTGAGCAGTGTTACATTTTGCTGTTGGTAAAGATAAGAATTGCCGATACCGGTGGGTGCTCATTTGCTGGGATTGTGGGTTCGAATTCCACCGAGGGTAAGGATGTTCGTCTGTTGTGTTTGTTGCATGTTGTATAGGTAGCGGCCTCTGGGGCGAGCTGATCGCTCTTTCATAGGAGTCCTACCGCGCGCGCATGCTTATATGTGTGTGTGTGTGTGTGTGTGTGTGTAATTGTGTTTGAGCTGGAAACCTCGAAAGGAAGCGGCCTAGGCCCGAGTTTGGCTCTTGCGTTACCAAAAAAGTAAACACTACGAACGAAGTTCAGAGCTGCCTTCTTTGTTTGAGCGATAATTAAAATGAACCTTGAACCTTCCGTCGTTAATTGAGCTACCCGCGCTGAGTCCAACACCAGGCGATGGCCATCAAGAGGGAGGATTGTTTGTAAACGAAACTTGGGGTCTGTTTATTTCGATTGTTTCGTATTATTATGGCATGGACGTTCTCGTGCATGCTTGTCATGAAGAGTGGCGCCTTAGTGATACACACACACATATGTATGCATGTGTGTATTTAGGTTATTCTATTGGGCGCCCATGTACGGCCCAACAACCGTAGAAGATTTCTGGACTTTCTTTATGCAGACTGGAATTCTACGTTTCTTTCTGGCTTTCTTTTTTATTTGTAACTATTGTAAGACAACAGTGAATGCATTCGCTGAAATGCTATCTACGAACGCTTGCATTGGTTGTAGGCTTTGACAGCGGTGCAGTCGAGGTCTCCGGTCTTGTGGGTTATGGCACTGCGTCACTGGGTAATCGGTGCCCGACGTTTCGAGACAGCATAATTGCCTGATCGTCAGAGGTCGAATGTCCAGTGAAGTCATTCGACCCTGGAAGATGAGACTATCACGCCGTCTCGAAACATCGGGCATCGATCACCCAGTGATGCAGTGTCATATCCTAGAAGAACGGAGTTCTCATGCTTGCACTGTTGATAGCAGAATGCCGCTTTGAACTATATAGCATACTAAGTATCAAACTCTGGCATTAAATTCAGGTCCTCGCGGCTGGAGCTGCTTCCAGCAAAGGGCAGTATGAGAGAAATGAACTTTTTCGATTGGTCTGACGAGAGGGAGAACTGATAATGACGTGAGAATTGACTGCACTTAACACTCAAGTACGCACAACTGTCATCTAATTGCTTCAGATCAGTTATCTCAGGGCATTCGTGAATCGTTCAGGCCTAAGTTTTCGCGGCACGCTCAGTAGTACGCCTCTCTGGTTCAGTCACCATAGTAAGAGAGTTTGTGTAAGACGCGTCATCACGTGGCAATCACCGTTTGTCCTTTGTCTTATCGTGTTTGCAGCCACGTACTTTTCTCGTGCTCTTCGATACAGAGACTGTAGTTGCTCCCGACGTGGCTTTGGATGAATAAATATTCCCATATGGTGTTCAGTATTCCTGCATGGCGCCCCAACGCCGGTATGCTGACCGATACTTCTTATAGTAGGCCTATTGGTCAGCCCCGCCGGACAAATATTTGGGTAGTACCTTGAGAATAATGCATGGTACTCCCGCTTACCTCCATAACCCCGTATGTATAGTTCTCAGTTTCTCAATTTCAGTTTCTAAGTTATCCTGCCATTTTATGCGTTATGGTCTAATAGACTGCGATGTCGTTGATTATGTTAAACCACCCATGTGTTGCCTGTGCCCTAAACACGACAAGAACCTAGGAAAATTACAGCTGAGGACACACTGCCTGAGGAAGGTCCAGATGCCAAGGAAAATCTCCCGTTATTGAAACATAACATTCTATTTTAAAACCCACAAGACAGACGGCGCGTTGCAGCTCGTCACGTTGGAATGATGAGAAGAAAAAGACAAGTGTGATTACCGAGCGTTCATTTCTGTTGCAGTTGTATGATTGTTGCCATTTTGTGTGGGATTGCTTTATCATAAACGAGGCTCTGGTGAAGGAATTGTGGTATTTAGTGTGTCATATCAGCTGCGAAAAAAATGGTTTAGACTTACAGTGGCTGAGATCTGAACTGCCGCCACACGCGCTCAGTTTGTGCTGATGTGTTCATTTACTGAAACTGACATGGAAGTAATGCGGTTTAAAGGAGAGTATGGGTTAGTGGAAAGTTTTGTTTATTATAGTCAGACTCAGAGAAGGAGATGGCAAATTGGAGAGCAATGGTTCAATTTCATTTTGGTGGGAAGTTATTTAGGCGCCCATTGTTTTTAATTGGATCTCCGCACTAATTGGGGAGATTAGAAGACCGTCAATCATAACTATGTTATGCTGTTAAGGGTACATGTTTCGATGTCCTCTACAAAGCCATCATCAGGCGGTGCATCACAACGGAATGCCCCATATCAAAGCAATCGCCACTCAACCTTTGTTGCGGTTCTTGGTTTTGTTTAAGTACTGGAACTGCATGTGCACAAATACGCACATGTTTCTGAGATGGGTGTTTGAGAGCTTGCGTTTAGGTTACGTTACAAACACAACATTTCGACTGATTAATTGTTCCGAATTTATTCAGAGATGCGACGACGTCGGTTATAACCAGATTAATTTAGGAAGGAGCAATGTGTATCGAGTGGGCCGGGTATAGGTAGGTATAGCGACTGGTTACGGGCTGGACGGCCCAGGGTTCGAATCCAGTTGGGACGAGATTTTCCGCACCTGTCAAGACCGGCCCTGGGGCCCACCCAGCCTCCTGTACAATGGGTACCGGGTCTTTCTCGGGGGTAAAGAGCGACCGGGGCGTGACTCTTACCCCTCACCCCCTTCTAGTACCGTGGTCAAGAAAGAATAGAGCTATACCTCTACTCCCCCTATGGCCCGAACGGCCTGTACAGAGCGTCAGTGCCTTTTTTTAAAATGTGTGTTGAAATCTGATAATGTAAATGTTTAAAGGCGGTATGGTGTTAGTGTTTAGGCAGTTTGGTACTTCACGCTCCTGCTTTGTGTGGTATAGTCGCTATATTTGTGTACCTCGCAGTATACGCTGGGTACCCATTAACATCCTGTGGACTATGACCGGGCCCCAGCGCCTATTGTTCCGTCCTATCATCAGCCAACAAATAAGTAGCAGTCGTCTTATTTTTCGTGACGTGCTCTGTAACTGCTTCCCTTCAATAGTTCAACGTTGGAGTCGATTTGTTGCCCATTGAGGCAGTCCTGCGTTTAAGAACTCTACTGACAGCTGTGTTATACAATGGCGTGTCTCGCGGGCCGACTTTTGCGTGCCATTGGCAGGCGCATCTGTGGTCTTGCAAAGAAGCTCTCCAGGTTTGTGGCTCGGTGCTTTAAAAGTAAGTGTCGCTGTTCATCGTCTGTGGTGTACTTTTGCACTCTTTGTTCCATATGAACACATAAAGTGAACGCGTAAAGGGGAGTTTATATGTCAGTTCGCTTGTTTTGGTTCGCAGCATTCTGGCTAATTTCGCTTAAATTCTTTGTTCGAAATCGCTGGGCGGATTTTATTTTGGTCCGCGTCGGTGAGTTTTAATGGAATGTCCGTAACATTGTTAAACAAGCCAAATATTTGTTACGACAAATGATAGTTATAAGAGCGTTAATCTCAAATACTTTTAGTGTATTTGTAAACTAACCAAAGTTTGGTCAGAAAATAAGTTTACATGGTTTATTATACCGTAACTGAAGAGCGTACGTGGATTGTGATTACATGAGGGGAATTTGTCGCTGAGCGATTATCCTCTCCTTCCAGCGCAGAAGCAAAATGTTGGTGGCAACAAAATTTACAGATGATCTCGATATGGGAACAGTCGTGACACGATAGCCGATGACGCGAGATACCTGCTGTTATCAAGTGAGAAAAGAAAATCTGTTCACCATATTATAAATACGTCAGTTGTGGCTGGGACTGTGAAGAATTGTGAGATAGCAGTAATGTTGAAAGCGAAATGTTCTTGTTAGAGCTGAAAATAAAATTGTGTGTGTATGAGCGCGCGCGCTCACACCCTTTGTAAACTTATTTTTTGACCGATTTCCATGCATCGTATGTGTACCGCGCGCAAGGAACAATTATGCAATATTTGTATTTGTTTATATGTATGTAGATATAAACATTTTTTATGCTTAGTAACTCAGGCTCAAACAGTATGGCATGTGTGTGTTCGCGCGCGCGTCAGTCACAGGCGTACAAAAACCTTTTATGTTTGAAAGTTGCTATTCTCATTATGTGAGATTTGAGTTTTCCACAACATAGGTTTTGATGGATTCTGGTTTTTTTGGGCTTGTACACTGTGTAGTGGATAATCTAATATATTCCAGTATTTTGTTGCACCAGAGGGCCATAATCTTAAAGCATGGGTACTCTCATTATTCCTTTCAATGTCGTTAAGAATGACGTGATTGGACGTTTTAGCTCTTTGTCTTTGAGAAAGTGGTAGTATTATTTTTGTAATGAGGTATATGTAACACTGAGAAAAATTATTCGTCAAAATTCAATATGTGTTACATGAATATATATATATATATAATTACCACATGTTGTAACTTGACTTGTAAAACTTGTACTGTAATAGTGTACAAACAATGTGAATCCTAACCCTAAAATACACCACACCAATGGTTGTCTTCTTAATTGTACTTGCAGCTCCTCCCAGACTGCAAGCACTAAGGAACCGTGACCTGGGTGGAACAGGATCGTCTATCAGAGCTTATGCCTTGCACCTTGCTGCCGATAAGAGTACAACATTTGCACAGAATATTGATAATTTCATTGCATGTACACGGGATTCACGTGAGACCAATCCACAGGTGGTAATGCGTAATATGAGGCAGTTCATGTCTGGTATGAAGAACTACCTTGTTAAACATGGGGAGCGCGAGTTTGAAAAGGAAGTTGAGAAAGAGAGGATAAAGGTACGTGTGTCCATACATAAGACATATGCGAATACATTCATAAACTGTGAATAACTAAAAGGAATATTCCCATTTTTAATATTACTGGAGCTTACATTCAGTACCTTTATTCTCTATACTAAACTAACTGAATTCTCACTATTTTTTTTTTATAGTTAGACAAGTGATAGTGTTGCACTGACTCAGTGTAGATTTTGCATAGTCTTAATATGTGTGAGCATTTGTACTCATACATGAAGTGATGAAGTGGCAGAAGATTAGAAATAAAATGAAGCTATTTAAATGGCTTTAAACATACTGAACAATGAGCTTTTATGTTATGTCCAGATAAATATGATGTATGTTTCTTATTATTTATTGGTTGGAAGGTGTTTAATAACAATGTAGCAAGTGCCGACATTATTCATAGTATTAGAGCATTAATTAAGAGAAATGGTTAAATAACTCTTCTGATTATTTTTTGGCCAATGTGTGGGGCTCTAACATGGTATTTGGGAAGTTAAACCCTTCACAAAGTAGCTTGGATCCAGACTACTTGGCCAAGAAAGAAAGCCTGATTCACTGTTCATGTTCTGAACACATGAACTTGCAGTATTTATTTATTTCCAGTTATGACATACTACATAGGTATTTGAAGCCTATTAATTAAGTTAACAGTATTGGTGGAGGAGATGGTAGAGTAAGTTTGAGATGGGTTAAAGGCAAATATGATGAGGATGGGAGGCAGAGAGACCTGGCTCAGAATCATGTCCAATCATGGTGCTTCTCTTTCGGGTTGCATTGACAGGTATACAATTACTTTATTTCTGGCAAACGAGCGCAGTACATCCCAGGAAATTAAAAAATAAATTAATAAAGAAAAAAGAAAAAAAAAAAAAAAACAGAACCCATTATAAATGTGGCATTAAGGATTAAGAACCACGAAATAAAAAAAAAAAAGACAAAAAAAAA
>Ga0136643_10010295_pt1 | contig 13807 bp, 8 predicted proteins | sample TergutLab28metaG_FD_96883 | JGI IMG/M metagenome (GOLD analysis project Ga0136643, IMG submission 96883) | Labiotermes labralis P1 segment gut microbial communities from Petit-Saut dam, French Guiana - Lab288 P1 (version 3) (version 3) | ecosystem: Host-associated > Arthropoda: Insects >...
AAATAAATTAACACACAAAACCTCTATCATTACAGCCTACACAACGCAACAAGTAGTCGCAAGCTCCTGAAGATGGACATATTAACGTCTGAAACATGTTGAGCAGTAGATAATAAAGCAAGTTTCATCTAGTTGGTCAACCTTTATTCAAAAATTAAACATTTTCTTTATATTCCAGGAATCAAGTCTGATTACCGGATTTCCCGACTCACTTCTAGGCACTGTATTGACTGAGCTACGCGGCACATCATAATGTGTTTTATATGATTATTTGTGTGTGTTATATATTACTCCGTCCATGGAGGAGAGTATTTCTTCAGAAGCTAACGGTTCTCAGCTAGTCACGAATTTCCCCACGTATGGAACCCGAAGGTTCATTACCACGTTTACAATTGCCCGCCACCTGTCCCTATCCTGAGTCAGATCAATCCAGTCCATGCTTCTCCATCCCACTTCCTGAAGATCCATCTTGTGTGACATATTACAGAATAGGTTTATAATTACTATCTACACAACTGATTTAAAAATGTTACATAAACGTAGGACTACATATTTCAGCCACTAGTGATCATCCTCATGCTGATACAATATACAAAATTGAAATTAACTAGTGTTAATATTGTAATTTTAATGTTATGTGTATTAACGGCCTAAGGATGAACGGTAGTGGTTGAAATATGTAGACATATGTTAACATAACATAATAAAATCAGTTATGTTAATGGAAACTATTAAACCACGATTACATATTTCTTATGTTGCATTTTTCGATGTTAGGAAATGTACAGATTGGAAGAGGAGAGTCATCAGTGAAAAGTGGTGAGAAGTGATGCAGAAGGACGTGGAAGTGACCAAATTGTAACTCGTGTTACTGAAGTTTCATAGAGAGACTAAAAAATGGCACAAATCTCCGCAGACTGTGTTGCCGGTGTCTCGGACGACATTCAAAGAACGTTTCTCTCAAATTAAACGCACAGTACAATCGTTACCGCGACACCAGTGTACTCAGTAGGTCCCAGTTTAGATTCTGCCTTTTGGTTTTTATTACCACCCAAAGACATAAACCTTTTCCAGATTCATGTGTCCGTCTCTGCAGACGGACTTGGTACAAGCAAATTACGCTGAAAAATTTCGATGTGCATGTCTGTTGAAATAGCGATTGTTCCTTCATCTGCCTGCTTCTCTGTCCACAAGAAAAAAATCGGCCTCCACTGCAAGCATTTTGTGACATCCTGTTTTGAAAAGGTTCGCGAAGATTGGACGAATAATAAGATTACCTTAAAACCTGACAAAATTAAGGGACGCCTGCCCTGAAGACCTACCTGAAATTTGTGGCATTCATGTCTGTGCACTAATGTTTAAAATTCAATTATATGTCAACAAATACACTATATTAAAATACAAAGTTTTTACAATTAAAGCACCCAATCTCCAACACACGTGGGTCACTGAGGATGAGCCACAGAAAAGTTTCGAAACATGTGGGAGTTCTAATGTTTTAATTGTAAAAACTTTGTGTTGTAATATAATGCGTTTGTTGGTAAATTCTTGAATTTTACCTATCTAGCTATTGACCATATATAGCTGAATGCTTCATGGGATGAACGAAGCTTGAGAATAACTTTGTGTAGTTAATAAAAACACACGTTTTATTCCGAAAAAAATCCTCGAAACGTGCCGTTTGCGAGAACATTACAGGAAATACGGCAGAACTGCAGAAACTGAATAATCAGTTGAAGCTGGGATTGTCATATTGGTCCACATAGATGTGATTTTCGTGCCAGGTCATTAGGACAAAACGTAAACACAATCTCATATGCAGTCACATGTAAAAGCGGAAAAATGTCCAATGAATTTCGTATTATTACGAATTGTTATCAATTATCCACATTGAACTATACAGTGAAGCATGGGTACACTCTGCCAGTGTTTGTGTAGGTAATACCGGAGTGCTGATAAGTCCTTAGCCCGACCAGGAAAGAAACAAGCTCGGAAGCATGTCAGGGACGCGCGCGATTTCAACAACATAGAGACGGGAGCTGTCATCAATTTTTTTTCCCTGCAAAGTAAGGCGCCGAAGAAAATTCACGCCATTCTGACAGAAATATTAGTTTATTTCCTTCCTGGATGGGCTAAGGGCTTATCAGCACCCCTGTACTTAAATAAATGCGCAAAAGAAATGAGAAGTATTTGGAAATAACTGCAAAAGAGGTACGTAGGGTTACTATAATTAAGCCAGTACGAACTATTTGGACAGATCGAGAAGTTAAGATGGGAAAAATTTCAGTTTTACCCTTTAGGTACATTTTCTGTCATGTATATTCTACTCGGATGGTTTAAGGCTCTATTATGTGAAACTATGGCCATTGTATATACATCAGATATGAGGCAAATGAATACAGAACATCGGTTGAGTGACCCTTACCTTACAAGTGATGTCCGAATTACTCGAAAGAGAAGCTCGTCTCAGTTTACGTTTCCCACCACAATACCATATATTACCCTGGGAGCGAACTTAGGCCTTTGCGATGCGATACCTGATTTATGGTACGACCTAAATTTTGCTGCAATACACGTACATTTCCCGAGAGGCCACATAAACACAGTTATCTTATATTATTGTGGCTTCTGTACTGGGTACATAGGAATGACGTGAAATATGCACCGGGTCTAATTGTAAGCCAGCTGGTAGATGCGGTACAATAAAGCAGGGGCAATTGATGTGACGGATTTTGTTGAGTTTAGTGTCAGTGTATCCTCCGACATGGTGAGTGTTTTGTGATCAATCTGGTTGTAACATGCTGCATACTGTGCCCGTATGTCGTCATACAGCTCAAAGAAGGTTTGGAATTCAGTCCTGCATACTGCCATAAACTGATATTCTTTCTGCAGACAGAAGGTAGGTGAATTGAATTTGAGTGTTCCGGTCATGCATCTTGTAACATAATACTCAGTTACACTACCTTATCGATCCTATTTGAAACTTGTGATCCGATTTCGAAATATCTTTCAAATATTCCACATGAGATAGTTCATATATTCGTTTCTATATTTACAGGTGTAATAAATAAATAAATAAATGTGAATGTATGTATATATCAAAGTGAAGGAAGTAGCGAATGGGGTATAAAAGGATTCTTTATTGCAAACGCTTGGGGTGGAAACTTGCGATAAACTTGTCTGACGTCACGTAGCGAGGACCGTGGATGCAGTGAATTGTAGAGGTGTGCTGTAAAGCATTGTCGGATGGTATTTCTGAGGTTCCGTGTGTCACATCACACTTTGGGGAAAAACCGTCAAAGAGTTACAGAGTTTGAATAGACCTGCATTTTAACTATATTATAGTTTTCGACGTGCGTATTACATCTACTTCGGAGAACGCTCTGGTGCAGTTGGATGAGGCACTTATCTAAAAGGCAGAAAGAAGCGGGTTCGATTCCCGATTGTTTCCTTGGAATTTTTCATTGATATAATCCTTCCGGCCGCGCTATGACCCTGGGGTTGTTTAGTCTCTGACATAAATGAGTACCAGACATATTTCCTGGAGGGTAAAGGCGGGCGATGATTAGAGCTGAAAAACTTAACACCTTCATGTGTCAGATGTCATGAAATCTGGGAAGCGAAACCTCCCGGAACCCTCAGGGCTTGTCCAGTCTTGTAAAGGGATTCCGTTACCTTTGTTACATCTGCAGCCAACAAACAATGCTAACACATTTAATGAATACATCTAATGATTTATAATCTAACATTTAATGCATGTGATATGAGGTAGTGAGAATGAACAAAAATATTTTTTTAGCGCAAGGATATGATGACGCTGCCGTAAATGTCGAAGTTTTCCGTAAACTTTCAATAAAGTTTCTTCAATAAACATTATGATCGCTGAACGTGGGCGTGGTTGATATTGAAGAATGGAGAACTGAATTTACCTCGAACTGAGAAGAAATGAACCAGGCAATAGATAAATTTGTTTGTATGCTTCATTAAACACCACATCATGAAGACACGTCGTGAAGGTAGTCGTAGCCGTACGCACTTTTATCTTTTAGCACTTGATGCGGGTGAGTGATCATATTCGTGTTCACACAGCTTGTTACGAACAGACGGATTGATTGCACGGGAAATCCGTAGAATGCGAAAGTAGCTGAAACTACAACTTGATTGACGCACGATTTAGTTCACATTGTTTTCCAAGTCTGAAGCCCAGGTGACCCATGGCACCCAAATTACGCTATTGTCAATTTGTTCTCCCTTTTTTTTTTTTGAACTTATTTGACAGGGTCAATAAAATATATCCGTTTCCTAATGTTGTGCTTCTATTTGTATTAAAGCTGATGATGAAGTTAAGACGCTGTACTTCACACACTAAAAATCATTGCTCCACGCAAGGATATAATCAGCACGTATGCGCACACACACACACACACACACACACACACACACACACATGTGCATAGACCACCTAATGCACTCTTACGTAAAAGATTAATTAACATTTCTGAAAAAAATGGAACTATAGCTGTGGTTAATCACAATCCCCCTGCTGTCGCTGTGTGTGTACCATACTGCCCATAAGCCACACACATAGGTACAGACCCCGACTGACATAATAAGATAAAATAGACAATAAAATCATCGCATGTATTGATTTACTGTGTGTGAATATCACACGTATGATATTGTGGGACTTTTTACGTTCTGTGTAAACTCCTTGTAAATTTCAATGGGAGGAATTTGTAAACGGAAACATCTAGATGTCGCTCTCACAAGTTGTCCTTCCATTTAAGGACAGTTGTATATTTCCACTCTTTGAGGAACATTATCGTATCACTGTTTAACAGAATGTGTACGATGTGAACTCAGTAAGCTATGTCAGACAGAAATTCTGATATAATCTGTCTTCTTCAAACGAAGAATGATATTTCACAACCGAATGCAGCACGGGTACTTTCCGTTGAAGTCCTTTGATTCCATGTTCCCAACTTCTTAGTAAATTGTACCAAGTCTGATTGCTAACACACTCGAATTATATGATGATGTAATATAGGAGGACCTGGCTTGATATAATGCAAGGAAGCTCGAAATTAAGAATGTTGTCATCTCTGACAACAATTTCCTAATATGTCCCATGGAAATATCCGTTATAAATCATAACATTTGAGGACTAAAGTAAGATCATAATTTCACTAAATACTCATGACATGAACTTGGAAATTTATTGAAAGGCAGCTTGGCAAAACAAGTTCTCCTGTTGCGGTAAAAAAAATGTTTACCAGTTGACATAAATTTGAAATCTTAGGCTGGTTGACGTTTATTGGTTCTTCTGAGGTTCTCGATTGCACTAACTCCTAGACTTATTTAAATTAGAGAAGAAGCGTGTAGTTCAGCTACACAGATGTATTGATAATTGGCCTGAAGTTTTTATAAGAGATATTTCATCTTTCTTTGAAACTTCGTGTTATGGAATAATATATAGAGCTCTGAAGAGAAATTTAATACATAGAGTAAGATTCCTTCATTCTGTATCGTCAAGTTAAGCCCTACGTAAGTCCCTCATGGCCTGTATTGTAAAGGAAGTATCTGCTCTGATATCACCCAAATATTTTAACTATGGGATATGGAATGAGCTCACACCATGACTCTGTTTTTAACACGAAGGTATCTGCAGCCATTCTTGCATCACAATTTATCGTATCCGACGTCATCATACTTCGCGTTAGGAACATCAAAAGCGTCTTCATGTCATCAATTCTTGCTTCAGGCATCGCTGGTAAGCCCCTATTTCCACCTTCTTAACCCACCCTTGCCCCTCCCCCCCGTTTCCTCAACTACCACCTATATACGTATTTTCTCTCTAAGAGGAGAGCAAGGGAGAAGGTGACAGACTCTCCTTCTTTTTGGAAACTCATTGAATCTAGAATCTCTTTTGAAAATCCATTTCACGTCACCAACAGAAGGGAAGACCTGCAACTCATTTTTTCACTATTTTATTTCCTTCCCTTCAATTTCGTGTTTTTATGTACATAGACTCACATACAGAAGTCAAGGCAGCTTACTGATCGCTTTGATCTTCAACTCTTTTGAATAGCACAAAGGCAAATATAAAATGTAAAGTGGACTCTGTGCTTAATTAAGCAATGAAAGCATAATTGGAGCGGAGGTATAGGGTTACATGTTCTTAATCTCGTTACTAGATGGAGGTGAGTTGTTAGATTCATGGAGTGGCCGCCATTTTCCGAGGGGAAATTCTCCTGTGTCTATTGAATAGTAGGATGGGTGAACTCCATAAATAGTCTGAATGGTCTGGAACACAAAAATATATCTTTCACGTGCGTGAAATCGAATCCTTATTTCTCTAATCTTCAGTCAATAGTCTAATCACCATACCGACTGAGCTATCCCGCGTAAAAAAATTAGAAAGAACCAAATAAAGTTTTATCAGTTCCTACGACAGATGAAGAAGCAGCAGGACACCGTAACCACGAAGCTTCTTCAACGAAGTTCCCTAGTTCACAAATTTTGCTTTAATCGCGCATTATATTTGTGTAGGACGTAGCAGTTATAGTAGGAATTGCAAGCAACAGATGACGCAAGTTTCAGTCTGTGTGTCGGATTCTACCCGTGGGATAAGTTGATGTGCAATGGCAATGATATAAAACTTGGTTCCGCGGAAAGACTTCATAGTGTAGTTCTTTTTTTTGTGATTGGAACACATCTATCATACAGCGCTAATTGCTAGGGGTGTAATAAATGTGCGACCCTTCGCAGCATTGTAGGGCTAGAAAAAAAATAGTCGAACAGATATTCATGGTGATGATTGCAACGGATGGCCCAACACTTGAAGGAAAGATGTAAAAATAGTACTAATGTAGGCCAAAGAATACTTGTGAGGTGTCGGGTCCCACGAAAATGAGAAAGTGGAATTGGTTGTTCGTGATGTTATCTGAAACATGAAGAAGGAGGCAGTTGGTTCTTTGGAAAAGTCGATGCGTATCTACAAGGCTACACAGCCTAATAATCCCGAAGCCTGTAATTTTCATTTATCCCTAATCTCTGCAATTCTGATGCTCATTTTCTCCGAGAGAAACCCATAGAAACAAGTAATTGAAAAACAGCAGTGTTGAATATTCAAGTTGCCAGCTACTGGCCTGTAATAGTCACGCTGTGTTATAGGCAGTAACATAGAGGACATTAAATCCTGTGGCGTGGGCACGCACACACACACACACACACACACACACACATCTGTATGGTTGCGGGGTTTAGCCTGTTAATCGTGCCTTGCTTTGCAATTTGCTGTTATGTCATACACAAGATAATGCCACGTTACAATGTTCTATAGATAAGGTGTATTGTTTACGAGGTTTAGTGCCTGCCTTGTGATTTACTGAGTGACAGCTCAGGGATATTTCTCACAAATACATTTATCGGAGCTTCTAGATTTATGAGAAATACTGGCCACTTCGATAAGTCTCTCCATTTCCTGGGAATCGGTCAGGTGGTGTAATGAAATGGCCAGCAGTGCGCCTGAAAAGAGCCTTTGTCATGCGGGCCTGCACTCTCTTCCGGTATCACCTGCTTCTGAGAGCGGCTGGAACAATGTGTTGATTATAGTTGCGGACAAATAACGGGTAGTTTTCTTCGGACCTACAACTCAAAGTAGCAGGTTTCTCCTTGAGAAGATGATATTCTTTCAGCTGGCCAAGTAATTACCCACTTTGTATTGAACCGGAAAGCTATTTTATTATTATTATTATTATTATTATTATTACACGTATTATTATTCATAAAAGCCTAAAACATAAATCCTACAATAATATCTACACTCTCTCTATAATTCCCGTTGCGTGTGTTTTTAATATTGTCTTCCCGTATAACAGTAATGGTTTCAAAAAATCTCTTCGGCTTTCCTATGCGTGCTGTTTGCCCGCCCATAACATCGTTCTTCATGTTAATAATATTTCGTGAAGGGTATCAATTATGCAGCTCCTCTTTATGGCATATTCTTATCCTCCTATATCTCCTTCGTCTGATATCCAGTATTCCTCCTCTTTAGCTAACACCTCTAATCAGTGTCCTGTTCTTAATATAAGGGACCAGGAGTAAGGCTCATACAAGAATAAGGTAAAACTATGATTTCGTACTACACTTTAACGTTTGGCCGGGATAGCTCAGTCGGTAAAGGGACTCGTTTCGGGTTGGACGGTCTGGGGATCGAATTCCGGTGGGACGAGATTTTTCGCACCCGTTCAAATCGGCACTGGGGCCCTCCCAGCCCCCTATAGAATGGGTACTGGGTCTTTATCGGGGGTAAAAGCGGTCGGGGTGTGGCGTTGACCACCCACCCTCATATAGCACCGAGGGTAAGAAAGAGCAGAATTATAATTCTACTCCCCTTCGGGGACTTCGTGGCCTGTTTTAGTTTGAACTTTCCTATAATGTTTAAGTTTTAGGCCTTAAAATTGATTGTATTATGTGGAGACCACCTTTTTCGGTTCGTCCGTTCGTCTGTCTCTCCGTCTGTCTGTCTGTGACCTAGTATGAAATAATCAAATTTTTTTTTATTTTAAAGAAATTTCTTATAAAAGTTTATTTTACATGATGATGTTGTAGACAGGCTTTAGTTTCCTGATAATCGTCTCTTTGATAAGCATCCTTCACATAAGGGCAGAAATGGACTTTCCGTTTTTCGTGAGAATTTTTAGTGCAGTTTGGTAAAGCGATCTCGATGTAAAGCAATTGTGAAGTGTGTGGAAATTGTTGCAGTATGACATACTTTGCAACCTAATTAATGGTGTAAATAAAATTCTGCCAATTTTCTACACTTTCTCCGAATTTAGATACAATTTGGAACAGCAGATATCCACAAAATATGATCAAGTTTTGAATTCGATAAAAATCGCGCAGCAAAAGAATACCTAACTATGAGTGTATTCATTTTTACCCCTACTTTCCACATTTACATTCCGATTTGAGCGACTTCCTACATAACAAATCTACAAGCAACGCTGACGAACGTTTCTGAATTTCCTGCAAGTCGCAAAAAATAAAAAAATAAAAAAAAGAAGAGATTTTGGGAGTTAGTGAAATTACGGCGTATACCGTAGAACAGTATGCCATTTTGAAAGTGAATAAGCCTTGGTAATGCGCCTATTCTACGTCGCTGTATACATTATTTGTCATCTTGTATCGCGGAAAGAAAGAAGAAAAATTTTGAACCGAAGATTAACAAACATTAATCGAAATTACCCTGTTCTTAATTTGAGACGTAAGGTACTCACCTCGGTGAATACGACGGACGTGATACTGTAGTTGGTGTAGCGACTCGCTACGGGCCGGACGGTTCTGTGTTCTATCCCCTCTGAAGGCAAGGTTTTCCGCACCCGTCCAGTCCAACCTCTAGGCCGACACAGCCTTCTGTACAATGAACACAATGTCGCTTGTCAGGGAATACAGTGGCCGGAGCGTGATATTTACCACCAAAACCGATTAGAGCCATTATTTTATCCCCGTTTCAGCGTATTCATGGCTTGTTATACGGTGAAATTTAGCTTTTTTTACTTCGATGAATACCCGATTTATGATCCTAAGGGATATGACGCTGTGAAGCCATGTAAATGGGTACCAGCATTTCGATATGAACTTCTGTCTGCATCGTCAGAATATTATTGTGCCCTAAAGGTTACTCCGAAACGTTGGCAAACATCTACTACACTAAGCTGCACTACACTAAGCTGCACTACACTAAGCTGCACTGCTCTCATTTCTAACAGTCTCAGCAACAAATTTTCTTTATAACGCCATAATTTGTTATTTGTTAGTTGTAAGCGGCTGTAAAACACTGCAGTATTGGTTTGAATATGATTTTAAATACAAGTTTCCTTGCACTTGCAATTACATGGTTTTACCTTTCGATGAATACTTTCAATAAAATTCACTCACACATGGTGTACATACATACCATTTATTAGTAGGCGGGTCACATGTGTATCCCCATTTTGGGCCACTGGTTTGTGATACCCTGTAGCCTGATATGTCGCAGATGGGAGGATGATATTAAAATGGATTTTCATGAAGTGCGGTAGAGACAGGTACTACACAGATTTGGCTCAGGCTTGCTCAGGTGGCGCTTGTGCATGCGGGAATAAACCTTCGAGCTTCATACAGTGTGGGGAATTGCTCGACTAATTGAGGACCTGCTAGTTTCTCAAAAAGGCCGCAGTTCCATGGTGTTAGTTAGTTGGTTGGTTAGTTAGTTGGTTGGTTGGTTGGTTAGTTAGTTAGTTGGTTAGTAGACTGATAGTCCGTTAAGTATAGTTTAGAGCAGCCGTTCTTAATCTTCGGTGTAAGGAAATCCGAGCGGTCCGTGAACTTGGATGGGAAAAATAGTTACAACCTTACTTTCACTAACCTAACCTAACTGAAATTTAGCTTTTTATTAAAAACTGACTCTATGCAACAAAGCAATTTATGACTTTTAAATTCCAAAATTTTGTTAACTTCAATAAATCTCACAATCTCTATTTTATGCATTTAAACACATTTGCTTTAAAAAAAAGTCCGTTGTTTTCACCAGACTCTCAAAGGGGTCCATAACACGAAAAAATTTAAGAACCCCTGGTTTACAGAAAATGAGGATGATAGAACTTCTACCTTGAAAAGGGAAGCAGTACATTCCTTCATAAAATTTCTTAACTTTCTAACAGCTTAAATAGCCACAGTTTCTCAATGTAGGTCTTCGTCACCCTACAAATATTAAATCTTGCACCCGAAATCTCTTTCGGGCCGGAGGCATAAACTTCTTCTACAGCGGTAATGCCTGATGCACTGCTCTGATGCTTGATGGGTTTGTTCAAGTAAGTGATGAGCTTTTGGACGGTAACGATCTCTTAGGGCTCAGAATGCCAGGGATCAATACCACTGACACATAATCTCTCCCATTGATCTCATTTGTAATAATCTGGTCTTAACCCTTTACGAACATTCTCCTAGAAATCCTGTTCTTTCGAATGACTCGCACTAATAATAAAAGTTGACACCTTGCTTTAATTAAACATCAAGCCGTGAAAGGGTAGGAGAGAATGAAGGTAGTGTACATTATGTTGTTAACTTCAGCGGATGGGAGTGGCCACCTTCAAATCCAGGACACTTACCTCAAGAAAAAAGAGCTTCTTTACCATTAAATACGAAACTAGTTGGGGCCTAGACTCTGTATGGCCCTTTTTTGGAGAGGATAAAACCGAAACTTGATTTTTAGGTCACCAGCCTGAACCTTGGTTGCTGTAATAAATGTACTATTCTAACCCCTCCCCCCTTTCCTATAATGTAGAATATGTAAAATACGAATTTATCATGAAGGTGAATGTTAAGATTAGCGCTCAGATTTCGTAGAATGGTAGATAGCAAATTTTCAGAGGAAATGATCCTCTCCAGTTTCTGGAAGTAAGAGTAATATGGTGTATGGTTTTAACTTTTGCAGAATATTGTAGTGCATGTAGTAGGGTGCTACATCCCTACACCATGTAGTGCAACGAAGGGCTACTTGAATTTGAGGAGGTCGTCACCTGATCCCTAAGGGTTATAGACCAAAAACAGTTCAAACCTTCTGTCAGCCCTTCCCATAGACTTCTGTTTCGTACTAACTGGTTTTCCCTTTTCAAGGTACCAACATGCTGTTTTCTTCTAAAGCATGGAAATTTTTCTTCTACTCTTGAAATCGTATCCCAGAAATGTAGGTGCCTCTCTACCACAATACGCGGCTGTACATCCCAGAGGATAGCACTTTCAGCCGCTTTGGAGTAGTCGCGAACAGCGCCTACCAGCCTCGCCCTAACTGTCCTTCTAAGTCCGTCTCTCTGCTTGAATCAGCAGGTTTACCACTGGATGTATTTGGGTTAAATTCGATATTGGGGACTTCGTTAAAATATGTAGATAAAAAATTCAAATTTTAAAAAAATCGGTCAAAAATACCGGGCAGTTGATATGAAGACTTGTGAAGTTTGACTGTTTCCGGCGACATTAATTCGCCACAGAAGCGCTTTCTGGTGTCAGGCTCTCTGGATAGTTGAGGAGTTATAAAGTTTAAGTGTCAAGCAACACACACAATGCCAACCTATTTTGTTACATTTATCGCAATAAATAAACAAAACCTCAGGTCCTTTTCTCTAATTACAAATTAGTTAGTTTTTAGGCGCGTTCGAAAAATTGCGAAAAACCGGCAATTGGCTTCTTCATATCCGCCCGTTTTTCCGTCAGTCCGCATGGATAAACTTGGCTCACACTGGGCGGATTTTCATGACAGTTGATATTTGAGTATGTTTCGGCAATCTGTCGAGAAAATTCAAGTTAATTAAAATCCGACAAGAATAACTGGTACTTTACATGAAGACCAATATACATTTTTGATCATAACTTACTCACTTGTTCTTCGAATAAGGAATGTTTCAGACAAAAGTTGTAGATAAGAATCAAAACATATTTTATGTTCAACAACGTTTTTTTTTCGAAAATCCTGCCATTTACGATATTACGTGGAAAAATATTGTAGCGGCGGTTAGGTCACAGATGACAATATGGTGCATAAGAATTACATGTTGGATATCGAAGGCTACAACACACTCTCAGTATGTCATACATTTTGCTATTCCACGGCAAAAGTGATTGAAAGAACGCGCCTCAATATTATGTTATGCTACATTGCCTGGCTTGGTTTATTTCTCTTCTTTGCATACGATCCGAAGTCTACGTTTTAATTAGGTGTACGTACCCAGATGATCATTGGAATACAATTACCTCATGCTTAACCTGTTATTGGAAATTTAGATATTTGGTAATTCAATTTTAAATGAATTTCGGAAAATATCCTGGGTAACAGCGTCGTGTTTGTTTGCGTAATTCTGAATCTGGTTGTTGAGCCGGGAGGTGGGAACATTGAATTAAGAAATTAAAAGATATTTGAAGCCACTTTATGGCACTAAATAACGCTCGTTACTATAATGTATCACCTACATTAAGAACTTAAAATTCGGTCTTTTGCCTACAGCTTGAATCTCAGAATTAATATTTATTTTCTTCCAAGCAAATTTAACCGTTTGATGCTTAAAATGGAAAAAGTGTTTTATGAAGTAGAAGAAACATATTTAAATAAAGTTCAGATGTAATACTTGATTCTATGCCATTATATTCTCTTCCCGTGATGATGAAGTTACTGGTATCGCAGTAGCAGTGACAGTAGTGGTAACGGTAGAAGGTATTACATTCCAGGTAAGGTATTGAACAATATGGAAAATTTCTGTGTAAAGTTGTAGGGTTCTGTAGGTACAGTTCTTTCTTCTTGCTTTCTGTGTCAGCGGCTGTGCATGGGAAGTGAAATAAAGGGTTCGGTCTTGCAGGATTGAAATGGTCTACCAAATTCGGAACCATGATAGTCGAGAAAGAAGAAATCACGTGTCCCCTCTCCAGGGTCATAAACATTTTTCCTTCCTTTACCCCAGAAAGCCTAAGGTTCCATCTCCAACTCAGCGCCACAATACAACTTAAGTATCCAAATCAGTACATCAGTACCATCGAAGGGTCGGAATGTAGTGAATAAGGAATCGAAAAGGTAGTCAATTTAAATACTAACTTTGATAGTCTACTCGACAAAGTCGTTCTTCAGGATACAATAATTCTGCTGCTGTTACTGCTACTACTACTACTACTACTACTACTACTACCACCACCACCACCACCACCACGACTACTAATACTACTACTACCAACACCACCACCACTACTACTACTACTACCACCACCACCACCACTACTA
>Ga0136643_10010300_pt1 | contig 13805 bp, 7 predicted proteins | sample TergutLab28metaG_FD_96883 | JGI IMG/M metagenome (GOLD analysis project Ga0136643, IMG submission 96883) | Labiotermes labralis P1 segment gut microbial communities from Petit-Saut dam, French Guiana - Lab288 P1 (version 3) (version 3) | ecosystem: Host-associated > Arthropoda: Insects >...
AGGTTTTGGGCCTAGAACCAGTCATAATTCTTACTATTTTCTTTTGAGCCAAAAATATTTTATTGCTCTCTGAGGAATTTCCCCAGAAGATGATTCCATAATTTATTACCAAATGAAAGTAAGAAAGTAACAATATTCAAATAAATTACTGAACATTTTCTGTCTCACAGACATGCCTCAAAAGTGTGTCATTGGTTTGAAGTTAGAAGTGTTTTAAGAAAGCTATATAAAATTAAATCCCATCATACTCACAATTCTCTCTCTCTCTCTCTCTCTCTCTCTCTCTCTCTTTTAACACTAATTATGTGTCTCCACAAGATCAGAGGTACAAGATGCTATGATGAGAAAAATGTCTTCAATGCTTACAGTAAATTTTTTCATCACATTAAATGTGATGCCTATGTCTCTCATGTATTTCACGGCATCAACATCATCAGAACTCTCCTTTTTATATTTTCCTCTTTAACAAGAAATTTATAAAATCCTTGCACTGCTGTGAGTACATCAACAGACTCCCTGAGTATCTAAAATAAAAGCCCATGGCATCTAATAAACTAAGCTTATTTCTGGCTTTTATTTTGGGTTTGCGTGCCTGTCAGTTTCTTTTTGAGACTAAGGTCTTCTATGGAAAAAGACTGGTACACCTTGGTTCAATAGAGTGGAATTTATTTTTCAAAAAATGGCTTTGTAAGTGGCTTCAAAAAGTGAAACTTTAAAAGCTTATTTCTGGCTTTTCTTTTGGGTTTGCATGCCTGTCAGTTTCTTTGTGAGACTAAAGAGTTCTATGGAAAAAGACTGGTACATATTAGTTCAATAGAGTGGAATTTATTTTGTCAAAAAATGACTGTGCAAGTGGCACAAAAAAAATTAAAATTTAATGGGTTTGAAAAGCATACACTGCATTGAAATTGATATTACTAAAGCATTAAAAATTACAATTTCCATTATTTGTGTATGCTTTATCATAAAGTGCTGTAAATAACAATCTTTTGCATTGAAAAAAATATTGTTTTGTTTCCCACAGCCATATTGTTCGTATTCTGTACTGTATTTGTAATGAACAGTAAGGTGCTTATGTAATTCTAAAGAGACTTTGATCTCTCATCGGGTGAGTTAATTACAGTGTACACTTTCTTAGTTTATTTAACGATGCTGTCAACTGCAGTGGCTATGTAGCTTTGCATAAGAAGTGACAGTATAATTATAAATGGTGAGTTGCAAAATGTGTAGAAGGGGGTAAAATTACCATGTCTACATTTCCGTGAAGGAACTGAGGTAAATAATCACAGGGTCCTCAGTTGGAATAAACAGAAGCACTGCCCACTTCATTATAATAATCAAAGGTAGAAAACCACGATTATTTTTCTGATGGAACAGACTACACTGGCATCACAGCCTCCACTTTGCAATTTTTAGGATAGGACAGTTGGTGACTTGGCTGAAGTTTGAAATGGGCACCTCCAACATAAAAATGCAGAGCAATAATAACATGTGTTTAAATGACAATTTATCAAATGCATGACTCACTGCATGACCCAGTGTTTTTCCCCCCAAAAAAAAATTACTGCATTATTATGCACCAACTACAATATATTTATTATTAGTACTATCAAATCAGTCCTTATATTATGGTCTGAGAAATTATGATCTTGTGGCAGTATAAGGCAAAATTCTGCCTGTTCTTAGTTCAGCACCAATCCATGCACAGAGATAGGAGATTGAACATAGAGCTTCATGCATTCTTCACCTTGGCCTTAAATGGACAAGTACAGGCATTATTAATTCTGGTCATTTTACTCCTGGGTAATGAGGCTTTGGTTTGTATTAGGTAGAAAGCTCTGTAGACAACATGGTAGACATAAACATCCACGGTCCTAATGGAAACAGATCTTGGTAGTCCAGCAAATAACGTTAATGTTCTGAGATATCTGTTCTTGTGCTCAAAATATTTTTAAAACTTCGGAATGTTTGGGAAGCCTACGTTTCCTTTTTAATAGGCTCATTCGATATTAAAACCATCTTGAAGGAGACTTGTAGTTGAGGTATATCAGAAGTGGCCAGCATTAATTTTAACCCAGTGGCTTAGCACCCCTTTTATACACAAATATATTTCTGCACAACACAACTGAAAAATTTTAACATGGACTCAATGTTTCTTCAACAGACACACAAACAGCAAATATGATTAGCTTTCTTTAGTGTAATTATTGTTCCATATATTATCCATTTCTTTGTACAAAATACCTCAAACTAACCCAAGATGAGGAGCATTTCCATCTTTCTGACTGCACAGTTCATCTAAAAAAAAAAATACTTGATGGATTTTTATATAATTTATTACTTGCTCTTCATATTTTAAGTTACAGGAGAAGTAATTATCAGTGTATCTGTGTAACTAAATTTTGAACGAAATTTAACTATTATTCAAATCTTTTAAAAATCAATATTCATAACTCATCTCATTTTAGACTTGTTTTGAGAGTGGAGTGGTTACAAAAAATACACATAGCTTAAAACTCTTAGTGTGAAAAACACATATCTGGAATGCCAACCTGGGTAAAACACTGATATGAAGATCAGGAAAACAATTTGTGGCAATGTAGGTTATTGCTTTTTCAATGCTGATGTTTGAAGTCTTCCACCACAAAAATAACTCAATTGTTTACTTGCAATAACATCTAAAGGAATCGTCCTAAATTTTTGTTTACAGTATAAACGGTTCTTTCATAATTTGCCAGTACATTATAACATGTTCCCAACTACGGGCACAAAACCAAATGTTGTGTTGAACTGATCAACATATTTCATAAAACTAGTCTGTTTGTGATTAGAAGATGTAAGTGTAATTATTGGTACCTGTGAATTACTAAGCTTTTGTTTTTAGGAGCGACAAAGAGCAACATACTTCATAAACAACCATACCCCTTCAATGCCTAATCAAATACTGTACAATACTACAGTTATATCAGATTAAGGTTATTTTTTCATGTACTACTTAACAGCAAAAAATTTGTCCTTAAGTCATAAAACTCACCTATGTCAAAAACTGAAAGCCACATAAATAAGGATAAATCTATCAAAAGTTGTATTTTATTTATCAGAATATGTTTTCTGGTACAGAAAACATAACCATGTTCTCAAGGTTTTATGACTAACATATGAAGGTATGATTGACAGATGAAAAGCTACATAGAGGATGTAAATTTCAAGCTTTTGAGTTACATATTTCTATTTTTATTATAATGAATTTAATAAAATGTAACAAATTTTCCTACTTTTCTGAAGTCTACTAGGAGAAGTAACTTCAAACACTGTGAATTTATTACTAATGTCTATTAATGAAGCATTAAGTTTTATACTTATTGCTAACCCATTAATTAAAACACAAGGTTGACCTTTGTTAGTTTCTACTGATTTAGAAAACCCAGTACTTGAAAATTACTATTTAAATTATGGGTTACAAGTTGCAAACCAAATTGCATTTACAAGTGACCACAGACATCCTACTTTGATTTAATATTTATTAGAAATTAACCTGGGAGATTAGCCATGATAAAAAATTGATATTAAATTGTACGAAATCTTTGGTCATCTCACTCAGGAAATACCCAGATTATTTTGACATAATGTGAACTGACTTATGTACATTTTTCTCCTAATATAGGCAAGAGAGAGGCAAGGAAAACAGATAAAAACCCTTTAAATTATTCTGTTACTTATTATTCCACCTCTTCAGCATAACATATCTGCCTTATGCAAAATCAACTTGTTATAGGCTTTTTATGAGAGAAGGTACATAGAATTACACTGTCTTCTACACAGAAAGATGTATGAATGTGTAATTATTATTGTCCTTAATCTATTAAAAACAGTACAGTAATTTCAAAAGTAGGACTCAATACCTTGTTTTAAAAGAGTTTCAGCATAATTATTCATGAACCAGAGAAAAAAACTACTTAACTAAATAAATGACTGAGCTTAAAAATTTTAGCATCATTATTTAATCATCTTCACTAATATGATCATTAATGTGAGAAGGAGAAACAAATTTAAACAAAACTTAGAACCATATGATCACTCTCAATACATCTCCTGTACACTTGAATTCATCCACAGCATAAGGGAAAATATCTTATTCCACTGTTTTTCACTGTTATTTAGTACAGAGTTTTTTACATTGTATGTGGCACAATCATACATTAAAGCTTAATTTCTTTGGTTACTGGAAATCCCCTTGTGGAGTAACATTTAATGAGCTGAGAAAAAAGAAATCAGTGGCAAGGTTACTATTGCATGTATTAAGCAAATATTCAATTTAAAGGGGAACAAAAATGACAATCCCTCAAGCATTTATTCACTGGCACACAGACATATCACCTGACAGTTATTGTCAACTGATTCTCTTGAGTTGAGCGGTCATAGTGATTCTGAAAACACAATTCATGACCAGCTTTCATATAGGATTGATTATATGCTAAGTTGCTACTGAACATCTTCAATATAGAAGTGTTCAGTCTTTCAAAGCTTTGTGTGTTTTGTACAATGCTCTCTTCTGTGATGATAACTAAATGTGAAAGAAAATTAATTCAATTTAATGCTGTATACTAATTTTTACACTGTTGTGTTGATACAGATGTCAGACTTAACACAGGAGAAGTGCATGGAAATCATCAATCACTATGAACCAACAAGTGAAGCACGTGAAAATGGGCAACTACTTATAGATGGTAACTGTACTGCATGATTCTAATTCTAATGATTCTAAGTACTACATATGTCTCACAACTAACAAACAGTTAACTAATCGACATGCACTGTAACAATATGGTAATAATGGAAGATGTTTATGATTGACTTATTGCAATCACTAACACAAGAAAACTTTCCAGTTCTGGGAAGTGCCTCATTCTAACCAAATCAAGGAAGATGATATGGGCAGTTTTAAGTCATGTGTGGGAGAGGTTAAAAGTGTATAAAATTTTGGTTGGGCAACCTAAATGAAGGAAACTATCTGGAAAACCTTGATATAGATAAGAGAATAATATCAAAATGGATCTTAAAAGAAAGAGGGTTGGAGTGTATGGAAAAGTTACATCTGGTTCAGAACAGCAACTAGTTTGGGCTACTGCAAAGACAGCAAATTACCTCTTTGCCCAAAAATGCCGATAATTTCTTGACTAACTGAGTGACTACTGGTTCACCAAGACAGACTCTATTACTCTATAACTGATCAGATGAAATCCTTACAAATATAATATCTCAAAATTGCTTAGCACACAGCATGATGAACTGGTGCATTCTAGTGTGCAGCAGTAGGGTATTATAGGTTATGTGCACATATCATCCAACTTTTTACCTCAGAAAGGAAAGAGATATACTTTCAAAAAATGTTTACTTTTTTTTTTGTATTTTGCAAATATTAACAATGGGCACAATCCAGAAGCCAAGTACTCATAATGTAAGATACCACTGTCAGAATTCTAAACTACTGAATTGTGCTATTAAGTACTAGCTATTGTGAGTTCCTCACAACTAAAAACAGAGAAAATTCAGCTGATTCAGAACAGTAAAAGTAGGGCAACAATTTATACAGGAGCATTTTTCAAATCCTTAGCTCAACAAAACATTCGGTTCTCCTCGCAATAAACAGGCATAATCTTGGAAAGGCCACTTTACCTAAGAAGGAAGCAGACAATTTCCTCTAACTTCTTCCTACACCTTCAAAATTAAGACAAATGGAAATCTTATACAGCATCATCTTACAAAGAAGTGTATTATGTAACAAAAAATAAATGTGGCACATAAAAGGACTGTTGTTCTGTTTGTCATGTAACAGGTTTCACCAAGTACCTGCTGTCAGAAGAGTGTGACATCTTTGAACCTCTGCATAAAGAAGTGTGTCAGAACATGAGGCATCCACTTACCCATTACTTCATTTCTTCCTCTCACAATACCTACCTACTTGAGGACCAGTTGAAGGGTCCATCTAGTGTTGAGGGCTACATCCGTGCTCTTGGCAATGGATGTCGTTGTATTAAAGGTGAGAAAAATGAGAAATACATCTGTACATCCAAGAACAGGGTTTGCATTTTAAATATTCCTTTACATATAATGGCAAAAAACAAAGTTGTCCCTGCATATGCCACAAAGTCATACAGGGAAGTTGAGGCATAGCCCCACTTATTCTTAAGCTTGGTACTGGATTCAGGTGAGTGGTCAGTTTCACGTCCAGCCTGATTTACCTTCACAGAAAGAGCCTCTTTTACCCATTCAGTACGAGGCCAGTTAGGCCCCAGAGATGGTTCGGATTCTTAAGAGAAGAGATAAATATCTCACCCCTACTGGGAATCAAACCATAATTCCTCAGATGTCCAGGCCATACCCTAGTCATGACACCAACTATGTTATGCAGAAATAGCTCTATCAGTTGTTGGACTCTGGTTGTACAGCAAATTTCTTCTAGTTTTAAACATATAATATTTACGTCAATTCTTTTTATAAATTTGTCTGTCATTAGGCTCAAAAGATGGAGGACATAAACATGGCATGCAAGTGCTCCTCCCCTCCCTGACACACACACACACACATGGATGTATACATGTACATAGTGCACACATGTAACCAGATTTCCTTTCCAATGTCATGATCACATGACTCATAGATACTAACAAACGAAATACACCATCAAACACAATATTTCAATGTCATATAACACTGTGCTGCATGTTTCAGTTTGCCTGAACCATCATCAGGCACTTCTAACAATAACAATTTAAATAACACAAGTGCATTTTAACATGCAATTTTGCTGTTCATGAGATCTCATTAAATTCTACTTATTAAAATAACAAACATGATATGTACTACCCTTTTAACAAATAGTCAAAATTTCATGAGATCTCACCAACAGAACAACTGCATGCTAAAATATATTCATGTGTTTTTAAGTTATCATAATAATAAATGCCTGTTGATGGTTCATGTAAACTGAAATATGTAGCACAGTGTTATATAATATTAAAGTGTTGCGTTGGATAGTGTACTTCATTTGTTAGTATAAAAAAAACATAACTGGATGTATTAGAATAAAATTCTCACAGATGCTGTTTGCCATATCCTGGTACTGTTTGCACTTAGAAATCAGTACAACACACTGTGTAATATGGACGGCAAAACGCCAGGTGACCTGTGTTATGTTCCTGGTAGGAGCAGAGATATTGCTTTTCAACAGTACCCAGACTGAATGTGGTGCCTTCCTAGCCTCCTATCCAGTGGGTACTTGCTGATCATCCCTGAGGGATGACATCAGTTGGGACATGAAGCCTATCACTTAATCCCATCACATGCCAAAGTCTAGAATGCAAAGAATTCTGCCTCCAAACATAATGTACAACTTCGCAGCATTATGCTAGGACACCAGGATAACTTCATCATTACCATACCCTTAGCTATTTTCTCTGGATTTCAGCACCAAATAATTACACTTTTGCCATTTATGCAAACTGTCATTATGATATGCTGACTAATGACATTTGGTGCCTTTGAAAGTCATAAATTACAAACTGCATTCAAATTACTATTATTTATATACTAATACTATGCACTTACTAATAAGACACTTAAGTAACAATATCTGATCACATCTATTTGCTTTGCTATTAAATAACTGCACCGCAAACTTTTATCAGCACATATCATATCTCATTCAATTTAAAATATCAAAGTTTTCTAACAAGGGGTTCCTGTTTGCAGTTGACTGTGTAGATGGGCCAGAGGAACCTCTTGTGTATCACAACAACACTCTAACATCCAAGATATCATTCCGAGACTGTATCGAGGTGATCAAAGAATTTGCCTTCATATATTCACAGTAAGTGTACTAAAATACTTTGTGGAGTAAAGAAGCAGTTACCCTTCAATACAATGTAATGCAATTATGTGCTTCAAATACTCATTTCTCATCAAATATTATGCTTTATAAACTACAATACTACACAGCTCAGCACAGTCTATTCACACGCTATGAAAAACTCAGATCTTGCCACCATCTTCTTGAGAAGACGGTACTCTCAGATGCTCAAGAAATTCCCTGAATTTTATGAGCTTGAAAGTTTATTAAGGTGTCTCAAGGAACATGCTACTAGAACTTAACCTGAGTCACTTGAATCCACACCACCTACTAAATCCTCTTTCTCTATTATACGTTTTAAATCATGCTTCTCTTACTCTCAGATTTCCCAGTTAGTACCTTCTTTTATGGTTTCCCAGCAAAAAATCTCAGAAATTTCTCATGTCCTCAGATATGCCTTCAAATGCTAAGCATTTTATCCTCCTTGCTGTAAACAGCCAAATAACTTTTTGCAACATGTATTAATTCAGAAACTCAAGCTCCTAATTACCACTATTGCTGCTGCTGCTACTGCTACTTACTTACTACTACTATACTACTACTATTACTACTACTACTGCTGATGCTGCCACTGCAGCCACTGCTGTTGTTGCTGTTGATAATGATATTTAAATTGTGCTTATTGTTACTTCCTCTCTCTCCAAGTTTCAAGTATTCCCACACGCAGCTTCTACTCAAATGGCCACAGATAAACTCTGATGTTCCAATAAATGCTGGTCCCTTAGTAATATGCCATTCTTTCCTAACAAAATTTTGTGCAGACCTATAAAAAAAACCTCTTTGATGGCATCAACACATTTCGTGTAGGAGGCATGGTACATTTATACCAAAAGTCTTGGTTTTGAGACCAGCTGGATTCACTGTAGATTTTTTTAAATGCCTTCCCTTTCCTCACCATTCCAAGGTTGAAACTTTTAAAAATGGAAAAAATCAAGTCATAAATTCATGTCAATGTGAAGCTATTAATCCCCTCACCGCAACGTCCACCTTCATCGTCACTTCTGTCGTCATAATCATCACTGTTGTTATCACAGAATCACACCACCACCACAGCTGCCACCACCACTACCACCACCACCACCACAACCATCATTACCATGCAGAGCTTAGTTTTTACACCAGATGTCAGGTACAAGTGCTCCAAGATTGTAGCACTGTAGGATATATTCTTCGAACTGAGAACAATTATCACCCACAGGTACCCCTTGGTTTTACACCTTGAGAACCACTGTAGTGTGGAGCAACAACGTACTGTGGCACGCATCCTCAAATCCACACTACAAGAGTTACTGTACATCCAACGTGAAGGCATCTCACATGACGTAAGCCAGATGAGTCCACATGAACTGCGTGGAAAAATTCTTCTTATGGTGTGTTATTAGAGTTTCTTTCCTTTGCACTTAAATAAAGATTAAAAAATGTAACTGTCATAGAGAATAATGAACAGAATTGACTCATAAAGTTCAGAATATTTTACATTTTTGCTTTCTTTTTGAAACACAATTCATACAATAAAGACACTTGCAAGAAATGTTGCCTGATTATAGTCTCTTCTAACATTGGGATTATATTGTACCAATTCTCCAACCAAAACAAGCACAACTTCTGGTTTAGCTTCACAGCACGTCACAAAAATCCACTCAGTATTTGGAGATGAGGAGACAAAAAAGCAGGTGGATACAATGGCATTACATTCTGTACTTTGTAGGCAGAAATTACAAGACTGAATTCTGTGATCTTAAAAAGTACAACATTTATTCAATTACACATCATACTCTTATTATATTACATATATTCTGTGATTTCCAACAGGGTAAGAAGCTGTCTCTTGATTGGAAGGAAGATAAGGGTGAAGTGACTGATGAAGACGAAGGTGCTGAAACTAGTAAGAAAAAAGAGAAGCCAAAACGGGTGCCACTGTGTAAGGAGCTCTCAGATTTGGTCAGCCTGGCCCGGTGTCGTTTCGTCAGCTTTCTTACATCAAAAGAAATTCGTATGTCGCTTTATCATAGAAGAATATTTCATGACTTGATTTTTGAATTAGCAATGTACAAGGAGAAGCAGTGAAATGTATTAAAAAAAATTCATTTTACTGATAAAGAAATGCAGTCCATCACATTTTTTATAACTCATCAATTTCAGACAGACTTATTGGGAGGAAGAACACAAACTCCAGAATGTGTAAACAATTTTCTGTTACATATACATGACCTGAGGGGCTTATACTTATGCAGTAGATGTACTTTACATAGTTATACTTAAACCCCTATATTTTAAATAGACTTTCAGTAATATCTGCTAAAGTCAATTTATTTACCAAAGATTTAATAACATAAATATATTATTTTGTATCTTAAGTACAGAAAAAAAAAACCTTGATAGTGGACTGATTTATATGAATTAAATACAGAGTGTATAAAAAGTCTTTAAACATGATGTTAAAATACTGTGACACCTTAAGTGGCTTGGGTATAGGATTATTACCCTTGTAACAACAGCACCATCACCACCACCAAAACAACAAAAGTAACAACCACAGCAATTTTAAAGCAATGATTTATTACACTTAATAAGGTGATGATATGTAAAATATCTATAACAAGTACGAAAAAAGAAATAAACAACGTGGACAACTGCAATATTTTCACAAAAGAAAAAGAATTTGTAAGAAATAATTTATACTGCTGTCACTGAGATTTCCCTAATTTCCAAGATCTCTGGCAACATCCTCAACTTTCATCATATGTATTGGAATCCATTCACATGTTACCCACAGTCTTATTCTTTCTGCAGAAACTACCACAGAAATGTGTTCAATGAGTGAATCTGCAGCCAGTAAACTGGTTCATTCCCATGCAGAGGAATTTACAGAACATAATAAAACATTTTTGACCCGAATATTTCCAAATGGCAGCAGGGTTGATTCGAGCAACTACAATCCACAAGATTTCTGGAACTGTGGTTGTCAGTTTGGTAAGTACAGTATTAAATTGAAAATAATTAGCTCTACATAATTATATCATGTGCGAAAATTAACGTAATGATGTGCTTAAATTTTCAGTGGCTCTGAACTTCCAGACACCAGGGCAAATGATGGATTTATATGACGCTAAATTTAGGCAAAATGGTGGGTGTGGCTATGTGCTCAAACCTTCTGTTATGAGAGAACAGATCTCGTTCTTCAGTGCTAATTCTAAGGAACTAATTCCTGGACTCCCACCACAATTTCTTCATCTGAAAGTAAGAATCCTACTCAAACTTCTGATGAGTATGAATACAATTTTACTTTAAAATGAAAATTGAATGAAATGCGAGTGTAGGCCTACATAAATATCTCTAATTTTGATGTTTTGCTGACCGTGCATCTCAGTATAATCCTAGTAATTAACCAACTTAATGCACAAATTCTTGTTTTATAATAAGTTTATTATATGCCTCTACATGTTTTGAGTGCTCAAAACATGTAGAGGCATATATTAAACTTATTATAAAACAAGATTTTGTGCATTAAGTTGGTTAATTACTAAGATTACTAAGATTAGTAAGATAAATATCTCTAATTGCATTGCATTCTCTCTCTGATCAAATGTAGGAAAGGAGAGAGCAGAGGAAAGAAGTCATCTGGGACATGACACTGTGCCATTGGATGAGTTGTTCATAGTGTTTAAAAAAATCATAGTGCCTTCATCTTCAAGGGTCAAGCATGCCAAGAAGCAGTGGGAACAACTGACCAACGACACAGCGTCATACCCCACAAGACTTGAGTCCTCATCAACACTACAAGAGCCTCAGGGCTTATATGAACAGTGCCAGCTCCTGCAAAGCATTGATAGTATTTTTATTCTTTGATATGTTGGTATAAGCAGAACATGACACAAATATCATTCTCTAAATCTGTTTCCAAAAATATTACATGTTCACTTAGGTAAGTTGTTGCGTATTTTAATTTTTTATGTTTTGAAATATGTAAAGTAAGATCAGTCATAACAGTTAGCCTAGTCTTTTGAGTCATAAAGGAATTTTATTTTAATCATTATCGAGAGAAACTCGGATCCCCAAGTACTGGTATCTGCATTTATAACGAAAGAAAAATTCACTTTTCACAAAAATTCAGATATTTGCTGACATCACTGTCTGTTGCATCCTGCAGCTCCTTTTCAAACAGACAGTTCCATACAAATAATTATTCATTAGTTAACATTGCAGTTTTGTCGAGGGTGAGTGTGCGTGGAAATTACAGAAGACCGATGAATCAAACACAGCAACACAACATGCAGGTGTAAAGAAACTTCTCACTAACTCAGCCTACTGACTGTTCTGATATATGGAATATAAATTTGTACTCGTATATGGATGGAAAGAAGTATGAGCAAAGAGAATTCCTTTCAGCAGTAAAGACAAGTTGCTACCAAGCACTCAGAAAGGAACAAGAAGAGATAAAATCCAAACCCATGAAACTAAACAAGATCCTTCACTACATATCTGACACCATTATGTACATCTTCCTTCAGCAGATGATAAATATTCAGACATGAAGAAATTTCCTGCTTTTATTAAACCACAAGTTTTATCACTGAGTCCATAAAACCTCTCTACTACACCCGAATCTCAGCCATTTTAATCGCATCCACATCTTCACATATTACTTCTCTAAAATCCAACTTCATACTTTTCTTTCATCTACAACTGTAACTTCTAGGTAAACACAATCACATGGAGTTTGATTTGTGATTTATTATGGACTTCACAAATACATTACATTAGTTTAAAAAATTTCTATTTTAAATAGGTCAACCAAAATTAAAAATTCACCAAGCTAACCTAATCTACCAAGTAATGCCCTGGGATTCATATTTCAGATTATCAGTGGGCAACACTTGCCTCGTCCACGTGGTTCTACTGCCAAAGGAAATGTAATAGACCCATATGTGGTTATTCAATTGCATGGTATTCCAGCAGACTGCACAGGTAAGGCATATCTGCATGCAATACTCTTCTTACAAAGTAATTCACTCCCTTTGGAAGGTGAAATAACTTTGTCACAAGCATGTGGCACAGATGTGAAACCAGCACAATTTTATGTGCTTCCAAAGATTCAATTATTCCCTAGACTTTCAGTTTAATGTTGCACTGTTTGTTATGTTGTCACATTACGAACAGATTTAATTAAATAAATATTGACTATGGATAGAAAAACGTGTATATAAACTAATTTAATCCTGAAATGGTAAAATATTAAATTAAATATATTCATCATAAAATTGTTTGCTGACATTATCAACATTCATATTAACTTCCTCCCTTTCCCTAATTTTACACACATTTCATTCATGATGGTGTTTGACCAAGAGGCAAGAATATTATATACAAGTATTTGGAAATGCACTGTAGATAGCAGTGATAATATAATGTTAGCAATTCATCTTAAAAACCTCCCTGCAGCATATATAGACACAAATGCTGGCAAAATATAGTACCATGTTTATATAAACCAAACTCCCACATGAAATATTCTAACGAGGAGCTAAATGATTTGTACTCCTCACCCAATATTGTGCAGGTGATAAAATCGAGAAGAATGAGATGGGCTGGGCATGTGGCGTGTATGGGTGAGGAGAGGGGGGTGTATAGGGTCTTGGTGGGGAAGCTGGAGGGAAAGAGACCACTGGGGAGGCCTAGGCTTAGATGGGTGGATAATATTAGGATGAATCTCCAGGAGGTGGGATGTGTGTATATGGACTGGATTGGGCGGGCCCAGGATAGAGATAGGTGGCGGACGCTTGTGAGTGCGGTAATGAACCTTCGGGTTCCATGAAATGCGGGGAATTTCTTGACTAGCTGCAAACCAGTCAGCTTCTCAAGAAGGACTCTGCACCATGGAGTAAGTAAGTAAGTA
>Ga0136643_10010303_pt1 | contig 13805 bp, 4 predicted proteins | sample TergutLab28metaG_FD_96883 | JGI IMG/M metagenome (GOLD analysis project Ga0136643, IMG submission 96883) | Labiotermes labralis P1 segment gut microbial communities from Petit-Saut dam, French Guiana - Lab288 P1 (version 3) (version 3) | ecosystem: Host-associated > Arthropoda: Insects >...
ACTAGATGCAACAATGACAATTTATTGATAACTTCAATCAGCTCAACATGTTTCGGGCGATAATTTCGCCCATCCTCAGGAGCACTAGACTGTGTTTTTTTTACAGCTTCTGGTAAAAAACACAGTCTAGTGCTCCTGAGGATGGGCGAAATTATCGCCCGAAACATGTTGAGCTGATTGAAGTTATCAATAAATTGTCATTATTGTATATAGTTGCTTGTTTATATTATTGTAATGCCCAATAGTGTATTTGCTGTGTGTTTGGAACTGAAGTAGGTCAGTTTTAACAAAAATTGCACACGAGTTAATTAAAAATGCTTTTAGACTTCGTGTTTTATTAATTGGTGTGTTTTAATATTTTATTGAATCACTAAATTGTTATAAATTAATCTCAACAGTAAAATAAAGTCAAATTACAAAATAGGAGGCAGCATTTTTTTATTTTTTTATATATGCCATGTCCGGTTTAGGTGTAAATGCTTTTTCCCATGTTACTGGCACGTGAGTGAGAAAGGTTGAAAAACACTGATCCAGACTGCTGCACACCCTCCAGGCACTCCATATTACGTGTATATAACCAAAGACATGGGGGTTGTTTAACTGTCCGGTAAAAATCAGTCTTCCTGCTGAATATGCAGAGCGACGCTGCCTGCTCTCGAGAACAAGGGGAGGCATTCAGGCCTGAGTTTGGAGTGACTTCTCTTTAGATGCGTTTGTGCTTGCCTCTGGGCTATATAGAGTATGCTCTTTTAAATCCTACAGATTTACTAAATCTGATGGCATATATTTCGCAATATTTTACTGACTTTTTTAGGCTGTGGTACAATCGAAGTGTACATATCGACTTTTATTTTTGTAATTTTGTGCTCCTTACACAGTACAGAAAAATTCAAGGGACGTAAACAGTTTAATAATTCAATATAAATTGAATCTGGCTGCATTATTGATGGATCGTGTACGGGTCGATATGTGGGATACCTGAGTGCTTCCAATAATCCTTAAGTAGTCGATGTGCCATTTCTTCCCACACTTTTGCCAGGTTGGTTCTTAGTGACGTTGCTGCTTCAGTGATCCACCCTTCCACTTCAAGAGGGTTTTCTAGCCATATTGGCATATAAAATAATCTTTCATGCAACCCCACATTTGAAGAGTGAGGGACATCTTAATTTGATTTTGTTAATCTATTAGAATTATGAAGTTTATGTTGTTTGAACATGTATTATGTATAGTTACAGAGTAAATGTACATAATTTTAGATGGAAGGTCTTGAGGCCTCAACAGTTTTCTTGCACAAGATTCTTAATTGAATTCTTATAATAAAAGCTAACGAGATGTATTGTTTCTCAAAAAAGAACTCTGCGTGTTTCGGACTGATTTACTGTCCATCATCAGGCGTCTTAATACTGCAGCAATAGGTATTTGTCATACTAGTTGTGTTGACTGTCTGCCAGCGAGGTCGGGATGACCTCGCTGGCAGACAGTCAATATTTTGTGTGGAAAGTCTTGAGGTCTCAACAATTTTCTTACACGAGATTCTTAAGTGAGTTCTTATAATAAAAGCCAACAAGATGCACTATTTCTCAAATTTATTTTGGTAAAGAACTCTACATGTTTCGGACAGATTTACTGTCCATCATAAGCTAGCGCGGTCATCCTGACGTAACTAGCAGACAGTCAACATAACCAGTATGACAAATACCTATTGTTGTATATAGTGTTGAGACTTCTGATGACGGACAGTAAATCTGTCCGAAACATGCAGAGTTCTTTATCAAAAATAAATTTGAGAAATAGTGCATCTCGTTGGTTTTTATTATAGGAAAATATCACGATGCACGGTGTTCTGAATGTCAAATACTTAAGTGAATATTACAAAATGAGATTATATTTATCAGTACATTTTTCCGCACCGTTTATTACCTCCATCTTCATATAAATACACATAAGACGGAAAGAACGATAGATGTAATGAAACTAAACTTCCAGAACCTATGAAAATGCCGAAACTCTTTTAGCACGCACAGTCGACAGAAACCGGCTCGTGCTTTTCGGTACACCCAATACAGTCTTATAATAATGATTTTAATATTCTTGTGAAGGCAAAAGCGTAACTTGACAAATAACGCGGGGGTGGGGGGTGCGGGAGAGGGCAAAATCGACGACCATTGATATTAGGAATCAAAATTTACAAACAATGAAAGTTAGAAAGAGAAGGAGGACTTGTTTGAACCAGTCCTTAATATATTTACATCCCTTCCCCCCACTCCCCACTCTCAACCTATTTCTTCATTTTCCCTTCTACCCTCTAGCAATAAGAAACTATTCCTAGGTAGAAAAAAATATTGGAGGGATTTTTCCCCTCCTTTCCCCCCTCCAAGTTACAATGATGTGTTACGATACTAACTACTTTAACTTTTCTGCTCATGTGATATGTGACATAAAAATGTAACTTGGAAAATTGTGTGTAGTCAAGCACAACTGTGTCACATGAGGTGTATTTTAATGACTATATAATGGACAACTATATGTTTCGGCCTGTACTGACCATCTTCAGGTTGTCTTAGGGGAACTTCAAGATCTTTAAGTTCCCCTAAGACAAACTGAAGATGGTCAGTACAGGCCGAAACATGTAGTTGTCCATTATATAGTCATTAAATACACCTCATGTGACACAGTTGTGCTTGACTACATACAATTTTCCAAGTTTCACACACACAACGGGGCTGACACACTTCCTAGATAAAAATGTAAGAACTTTAACGTACCAGTGAACATGGTAAACAATACTGTGGTGTGGACTGAAATACTGTCATAGATAATGCATTACCACATTAACATCTACATTCGGTCATTACGTAAGGTAGGATGTCAAAAGAAATGAAAAACTTTGTCTTTATATGTAAGGCCCTTGCGTGAGTTATTATATTAAGCCGAAACATGCAGCCTGTGAAGTTCATTGTACTTCATAAATGTTGGGTGAAATTATATTTACTTTATTGAATACATCGCAAAAATGAAAACTCAAAGAAAAGTTATATTTGGACAACTAAGAGGTAAGAAGAGTGATTATATTCAAACCAGTCTTAAAGCATAAATAAACAATTTATGGTGTCAGGTTATGTACTGGAATAAACAGGCTCAGAATAAAATTTGATATTTGTGAGACCGTGCATTATTAGGACAGAGATGTAGGCAACCAACAAGATGGCAACAAATTCCGTTTATTGATCTCCTTAAATCAGTTCTACATGTTTCGGGCAACAAACTCGCCCATCCTCAGGAGCGCTTTTTGACTGTTTGTACAGCTTTTGGTACAATGCACCGATATTGCTGCCATACCGATGGCACCGGTCGGCAGGAACATCGGTGCATTGTACCAAAAGCTGTATATACAGTTGAAAACGCTCCTGAGGATGGGCGGGTTTGTCGCCCGAAACATTTAGAGCTGATTTAAAAAGATCAATAAACTGAATTTGTTTCATCTTCTTGGTTGCATACATCGTTGTCAGAATAAAATCTAATAATATACTTTCGAGAACACTCATGAATTTTGTTTTCCAGAAAATTTGGGTTTCATTTACCTGTGTAAGAATTTTGCTATTGGACTCATACCCTGCAACACTGCAGTGTGGTTAGTTACTTTGTGCCTTAGTTAGCTACTTTAAGAAATAAACTACATAACTCCACTTTTAGTATGTAAATGTTCACCACATTTACCCCTGTGGTTTGCTCTGCACCACTGAACAACCAACTGCATATGAGGCTTAGGGAATAGTTTAACTTACAGGAAATCTGGCACTATTCCGATAAGTCAACGTATTTTGTGACGGACTTTCTGGATTTAACCCTGTTATTTCCTACCTCGAAAAGCTGCATAAGCATATAGTAGTTATAACTACAGTATATATATGTGTGTGTGGGGGGGGTTGTGGATGTGTGTGTGTGTGGGGAGGGGGATAATTTTAATATATATGGACATTTCGCATTATACCATACGGAAACCTTGGCTATACAATTAACAGTCTGGGTTTAATTTTCTTGATTCTTGGCTTTATATAGTTTATCAGATATCATTAAATACAGGAAAGTACTTTGCTGAACCATCCCTTGATAATCCACGAATTATTGTGTCATAACATTTTTGTTTAAACGTTACAACGCGCTATAGCTTTCGGTTTTCCATATCATTAGATGTTACTGTGATATCCAATGCTGCTGAACTAAATAACCAACTGTATGGAGAAGGATTTTCTTTCAACATTACCTCGTTTCAAGCGCGTGGCAACTATATATACCGCCTGCTGTATGGAACATTAGGGATCCTATGTCTTTTACTACACATCCTGTGCTTATGTTACGGATGATTTTGACGATAAACTTCGGTTACTCTCCGAAGCAACAGTAACCGGCTGGTCTTTAGAACAATACATCTCTTAACTGAAGAATAAGAACTAACTAGATGCTACTTATTATTTTATTGCACTTTTAATAGGCTCAACATATTTCGGGCACTACTATGCCCATCATCAGGAGCTCACGACTATAATGTTGATCACCGCATTAGTCATATCGTTCTTGGTTTGCTGTAGGTTGGAAGTTAGGTGCGGGTAGGCTGGAGTAGTGTCCGGGCTGCAGGCTACAGCCTGCAGCCCGGACACTATATAGGTTATAATTCGCAAGAAGTTCAGTCTTAAAGGGGGAGATAGTGACTGAACTATTACACATACTTTTGAGTATGAGGTGCCCTAAATTTTATTCAAAATACAAAAAAGCTTACTATTAGAATCTGTATTGAGCCACTTAAATCCCTCCGTAACCAAATACGTTATTGATATTAGGGGCCATTTTAATGCCCTTCCTTCTACACTCACATCTTCTAAGTGGACCCTAACTTGAGGTTGCATTTCCACTATTTCATACTTATTATTTATCTCCTTTTCCATTTTAGTTTGCCAAATCCATTTAACCTACATGGATTATCTCACTGAAATGAATGATTGCACAAGATAGTTATGAATCAGCTTTTGTACTCCCCACTTTGATGTAGGGCCCAATCACGCAACAAAAACTTTAGTTCCGATTAGAGCCGTCAGGTTGCGAACCTGAACTTTGCAGCAGGGCTAATTTCTCTGAACATCACTTTGCAGATGTCGGTAACCATTATTTTTCGAATCGTTACATTCCGTAATACAGTAGACTTACTTTACACCACACTACGGTTAATCTACATAATCAAATCGCATTTTACTGCCAAACAAAATAAAAAGCTGTACGTGTTGAGCCATTTAAATCCTATCTTTACGGGAGCAATTTATTAGCTAAAGATAGATTTTAATATTCTGTTCCAAACTTGATTTTCACGATTTAATCTTCGGAGGTTTTAGGGACTATGTGGAGGCGTGTGTCATCTCCCACTTATAAATGCATGAAAATTCAATGATAGAAATTCCCAGAACTATGTTGCCGAAGAGTTAAAACTTCTGGGAACTGACAGAGTATCAACTGATGAATACTTTCCGACGTGTTGAAGGGGTTATACTGGCTTCAGTTTGGTAAAGGAAGAGAGGCGGACTTGTTTTGCTTAACGACAAATATTTTCATGGGAAAGGTGAAGTGCTTGAATTAAAACATGTCCCGTAGTCATTTTGTCCACCACAAATGCCTCACCTTCAAAGTTATGCAATCCAAAAGAAGCAGATATGTTGCTTGAACTCGATGACGAATACATAGCTCCTTTGAATGTCCGTAAGTTCCTACCAGTCGCCTTGGCACAAGAGCCCAGTGGACAACCTTGTTCAACCCTCTTTTTAATTTGGATAAGATAATCTTGTAAATAAAGCCAAATTGATCCTAGTAATTGACCAACTTAATGCACAAATTCTTGTTTTATAATAAGTTTATTATATTCCTCTACATGTTTCGAGCACTATTGTGCTCATCAGCAGGAGGTCAAAATTGTGTTATACAGCATCTGTTATCATCACACCTGTAGGTGGCCGCACGGCCACCTACAGGTGTGATGATACCAGATGCTGTATATTATAATTTTGACCTCCTGCTGATGAGCACAATAGTTCTCGAAACATGTAGAGGAATATAATAAACTTATTATAAAACAAGAATATGTGCATTAAGTTGGTCAGTTACTAAGATTGTACTGAGATGCACGGTCAGCAAAACATAAAAAAAAAAGCCAACTTGATGCACAATTTTTCTTCGTACGTTTATTTCTTAGTATATTCATCAGTCTCTCCATGTTTCGGGCGACTATGTGCCCATCATCAGGAGAAACAACTGTATTTGTGTGACACTTGGTACTTGTTATTCTGTGTGGATGACTGTCTGGTATGCAGGGTGGAATGAAACATTCCACCCTGATGATGGGTACATAGTCGCCCGAAACATGTATAGATTGATAAATATTCTAAGAAATAAACGTACTAAGAGAAATTGCGCACCAAGTTGGCTTAATTTACGAGATTATACCGGGAAACACGGTTAACAAAACATAAAACATGAATATGTTGTATTTAAGACAATGCGGATTCGTTTATGTTATGTGCATAATTATTGTTTTTAAAAACGTAACAGTTTTCTCTGCTAAAATAGTGGGGTTGAGAAATCCTTCTGCTTTTGTGTCTACTTCGTCCTTCGTGTGAATGGCTGAAGGCTTGATAAAGCACTACGTCATTCACGGGGTTGAAGCGCTGCCATTCATCACGTGTGGTCTCAGCACCCGATAGACCTGGACACATGGGGCTCCTACCCACTGCTAATTTCTCAAACAGAACATTGAATATCTGTTCCTATAGACGTACTGAGACCCTTAGCACTATAACTTCGCCAAAATGGCTACAGGAATAGAGAAGTTCCGTCGCCATACAGTGATAAGCGTTTCTGTCTCGCATTCGTGGAGTCCCAATTTTTGAACGTGACATGCGAACCGTCCGTTCCTACTGTCCGCTGTCATGTTCCTCTGCCCATCCAAGAGAATCAAAGTTAAAAAAAAATTAAGACCTTTTTTTTCATACTTTTCATAATTCTATAAGAGATGGGCAATTTTCTTGATGATCTAGGCAAATATCAGTGCTTTAAGAAGCATCCCAACCAGCGAAATTGATTGGATATTCAGTCGTAATAGTGTAATTCTTATCGGTCTGTAGCCATTCTGATAATTAATTAGTAATCCGTTGTCCTGTAGACATATTCCAGATATGCTGTACTAATTCCAAGTGCAAACAGAAGTTGCGGCAGAATAAAAGTTTTCTCTGCCAACTGTTTGCATGGAGGTAACTTGACGACGTAGCATAAGGGAGAGGGCTTCAGTAGTGGAGGACAGAGGGACCAGAAAGTGTTCTCCTTGTGACTCAAGATCGAAGGAAAATATTGACGGATCCCAGAGTCAACATAATGCCGATAAACCTGGGATGTAAAAGAAACCGCCGGAGGAAGGAAACTTTATTAACTCTCGGTATGGAAATCAGTACGAACTGCAACGGGGTTCATATAGCCAGGACGGATCTGACTTTTGGTAAGAAACTTCATGATGCAGAGGCAACGGTACTGATTTGTATTAAGGAAGATCCCTGAATATATGATGTCCTCAAAACCGGATATCCTCCGTGATCTTTTTCGTTAACTTACTCGGTCTTTCCAAGCGAATGCGGAAATTGAACCTAAAAGAGGTCACCATGAACTTCAAATCCGTACTTTACCATGCGCTGTCATTTTTCAGTGCTATATAAGATATGAATTCATGATAAATCTATCAGCTAAGTTGGCGTATGCGTATATATTTCGTAAATGATAATGGAAAAGAAAAAAACTTTTATTGGGCACTAATTTTGTGGAATGTGAAAAATACGAGCACACAAGAGAATTGCGAAGAATTTTCTTAGGATTCCGTCTCATGTCAACAATTAACCACTGAAGCTAGTTAAACGAAATTCTCTACTGAGAAAGACGATAAACTTATCTACACACTCTCTCTCTCTTTCTCTCTATATGTATATATATATATGTATGTATATGTATGTATGTATGTAAATGTATGTATATGCAATATTGCTCATAAGTTAACAATAACTAATACGGCGAAGATCCGATATTCTGTAGTTGTTTCAGATATAATTAGTTTGCACGCAGTATTTACAAAGTATACATAATGAAACAAAAAGTATTGCTGACGAAACATGGGAATAAGAATTCATAAAAGAGGAAAATGGGCTTTAGAAGTTCTGCTGTGAAATGCTTGTTGTAGGCGACTTGTGATCAGTAGGTTTGTACGTACCAGCAATAGGAATCAGCGGACACTTTATTTGAAACGTACCGTGTGAGACACACACAAACACCGGTCATCTGAGAACGTACAGCTCTTTAACCGGTCTGTGAAAGAGAGAGGGCTCTCCACTGTCTCACTGTCGACCTTGTGCTCCGCAGTTCGGTTCCGGAAAATGGTGTCTACATTGCAGATACGTGCACCTGTGAAACGTCACAGAACGTGTTGTGGCACACGTGCAAACGTGACGTCTATTTACACCCATCACTGCTGTTTTGAGACTTTTGGCTCTTAGTTCTTGCACTTCAGATCCAACTGCCTTCTGGGGTTGGGGGGGGGGGACCGGTCATGTAGAGAAGCGGTAGCAGGCCGCTCAGGTTATGGCGCGACGTGGTGTAATACATTTGATAATATTTGGAAAGAGATAAAATGACCTATTGTAAATATTGTAAAAATAAAGATCATTTAATGAAATATAAAAATTCATATCTCTTTCAGGAAGTCAGTATCCTTTATAAAGATCAGCTGAACAATGTTTAGGGGAGTAGCCACTTTTCATTTTGAGAATCTTAAGGAACCTACTAATATAATATACGATTAAAATGAAGAGACCTTAAAGGTTAGGTTGTCCTTGAAATTCGGGGACTGTACATTGGTTAATTTAACGACCATTTTATAATTTGACGTTCAGGTGACCGTGCATCGCGATAAATTTATACTCTCTAGTGGTGCTTCAGCCTGCAACACGGATAACGAGCCAACACATCCACACTGAAGCAACAACACACATCGAACCAAGAACACACGACCAATGTGGTAATTCAACAGAACAGTCGTAAGCTCCTGATGATGGATATATTAATGTCCGAAACATGTTGAGCGCATAAGAAGTGAAATAAAATAGCAAGTGACGTCAAGTTGATCTTTTGTTTTCAACTATCAACAATTTTGTTGGTTTACAGTAATTACAGTAGTTGAAATCATTTATGTTGAATTACAATTTCGTATTTTACAAACCTCGAAATCACCTATTTGCAGTGCGCATGTGTAAGTTGGGCTATGATCATCTGTTGCTATTCATGGATTGTACAAGATTGGGACAATATATGTGTGTGTGTGTTCATCGTGCTTCGAATTACACTTGGGTCCATTGGGGGTAAAGTCCTTAGGAAGACCCCGTGTCTGTAAACAAACACAGCCGTATAAGTGTACACAAAATCAAGTAATTACAACGTTACTCTACGTACGTGTACATATTATCATTGGACTCGCCCTGTTTTGATTGTGTTCCTGTGACGTGGCTGGTTGAAGAGTGGTTCGTTTGTGTCTGTTGGTCAGTGTTTTAGAGTAAGGAACAGGTACGTCCCCCCTGTAGTTTGTGTGAGATTTGCCGAAACGTGTAGGAGACACGTGGTATAGATTTGTAACAAATAAAAAGTGAGCATTTAGTTATTGTGATCTAAGAGATGTTTTATATGCATGAAAATGCAAGGAATAGCATAATTCATCTCTGGATAGGGTTTAAGGTGGGCTACTGCAGAGGACGGTACTGAATACCCAGAATCGAAGAGAGATGGAGAATGACTTCATTGCTCCAAAAAATTGCGACCTTTTACACAAAATATGGCACCATGTAATTGCTGAGATAAGAATCATTTTATAGGAGTTTATTGTCGATACTTTAATTCTGAACTGGTTTTTCATCAGCAAACCCCATCTACGATGCATCAAGACTATTATTACCTGCAAACCTACAGATTTTAACAATTTTCGTAGTAACTGAACTCTGAAAATTGACCTGCATTGCGTGCTTCGACACGTGGCTGAATTTGTGACTTGGATATATTAGGGCAAAGTTTAGGGTTTTATATTAGCAGAATGGAATTTGAAAATAGGGGAAAATATGTCGTTATGAAATACTGGGCTGTTATATAGGGAGGGGTGCAATTGAATGATAGATATCTTTTCTAGTTCCAATAACATAAAAATTAATTTCTCTTTTCCAGTTTTACCATTCAATAACTGTTTCACGCGAATCCAGCCACAGGACAGAAAATTCAGTAATTGTTCGGGCGGAAGCACTAACAATGCTTTAGCGGTAATATAAGGATGGGAACCTACCAGTAATAACCTGTCAGTAGGGGATTTAAAAATTAATGACAAGCCCATATTCTTGTATTTATGCCAATTGACATTGTAGGGAGTCTAATGAATGTTTGTACTATAATATCAGTCACTTGTTTCTCTACGTTGGTATGATTCTATCGTTGGTGTTAGTGTGTTCCAAAACTTGCAATGTCCTTCCAAGAAGTCATTAATAATAAATTAAATTAATACATTATGTCAGAACTAGGAGAAATATTTACACTGTTTTGAAAACCAACGATATTTTGGTTTTAGATGCTGTGTACAAACCACATTTCTGTGTAGAATATTAGGATCTGTATGCTTATAAGTCTTAGTAGAAAACCCACTACCATTTCTTTGTTTTCCGGTATATTTAGTAATGCAGGGAATTTGTGGCAAAGAACGTCATATGCCTCCGTATATAAACATCAATTGTGAATGTTCAGAGTGGTGATCGTGACGTAATTTAACCCTTATCCTGCCAACATAGAGAATATGTTGAGCTAATAATGCCAGCAGATGGCAGATGAGATTTAACTCGGCGTTTAAAGGGTTAAATCTTAGGTGCAATACGACCTAAAGATGAGGACTTACTTCTTTCGATAGGTGAAAGTACCGTGTTTGAGTAATCGGGTACCGGAGTTTAGAAGTTCAAGTGTCAAGTGTGGACTGTTATAGCCTTGAAGCGGAAGGCAGTACGTTTCCACGAGTAGAGACAAAGCAGGAATTCCAAAGAAAGAGGGCCCTTAGCCAAGAAACAAATCAAAATTAGGCAAAAAGGATAGATGGAAGAAAAGACAAATGGTGGCAATAAATAAAACCTTCTTGCAGGAAAAAGAAGTATGGAAAGCGAAATTATGCAACTATAGAAAGCAAACCTGTTGTTTGCTATGGCTGTAAGCTTGGTCTCCCACATAGAGGGAGATGCATAGAAGGAGGGTGTTCGAGAATAGGATGCTGAGGACGTTATTTGGGCCTAAGAGCGACGAGGTGACAGGGGACTGGAGGAGATGGCATAACGAGGGCTTTTGTGATCTATATCCCTTACCAAGTATTAGTCAGGTTACAAAAATCAAGAAGAATACGATGGGTGGGGCGCGTAGCACGTATGAGAAAGGGGATATGTACAAAGGACTTCCGTGAGTAGACCTGAGGAAAAGAGAATATTTGGAAGATCTAGGCATAGATGGATTTCCAAGAAGTGAACTTCGGTGGCATGGAATGAATCTCGCTCTGGATAGGGACAGGTGTCGAGCGCTTGTGAATGTGGCAATGAACTTTCGAGTTTCATAAAATGCGGGAAATTTCTTGACTACCTGAAAATTTGTTAGCTTCCCAGGAAGGACTGTGCTCCATGGAGTTAGTTAGTTGAAGAAAGCAAACAGGCTTTGCATTTGCACGCTTGGTAGATATAGTTGTGAGAATTCACGGAGATGCAAACTAATTGAAGAAAAATTGCGATTAAAAATATTATTGATGCGGGGAAATTAAAAAAAAATATATTGATAAAAATTCACCTGAGTGTCCAATTAGTGCTTTTAATGATGAATGCCCCTTTCGCGTTTCCTCTGAAACGAATATGGAATAATGATTCTGGGATTGGCTCTCTATGTGCTAGGCCTAATGGATGGGAAATTGAATTATCAAAAATAATTAGGTGTCATTTAATATGTCACTTGTACTCTAGGATGCAGAACATTCTGGCAGCGAAGACGATAAAGAGAATGCAAAAACGCACCCTTTGATGGAAATAGAAAGGGCATTGAAGATATGTTCATTGGTGGGATTTTCTTAGAACACATGATTTTAATTATCACTGCGAAACCACATGAATTTAGCACCCTGAGTTGGTTCACACTGCGTGCTACGGTTTGTAGCTGCGACTTCCCTCTTCTTCTGTGTTAATTGCATGTATTTTGTTGTGTTTATTTACCACGAAGTGGGTATAAGGAAAGCCTGCTGAGGAGTCATGTCCGTCCGATCGCCATTATACCGTCTCAATGCAAGCTGGAGCTTAGTAAATATAAATAGGATTTTTATTAATTACATATTTGATACGGCCAGTCCCGGTGGCCGCGCGGTCTACGGCGTAGATTTGCGGCCGCTCGCCTGTTGAGCTTATGGGTTCGAATCCTACCGAGGGCATGCATGTGCCTGTCTGTTGTGAGTGTTGTGTGTTGTCAGGTAGTGGTCTCTGCGAAGAACTAATCACTTGTCCAGAGGCAACCTACTGAATGTTGCGCGTCATTGTGTGTGATATACAAACCTTTTGAATGAGAAGGCCCTGGCCCACTGGGGGCTGTCGCGCCAAATAAAAGAAATATTTGATAAGAAAGATCCATGACAATCTGTCGTGCAGAAAAGCAAAGAATGTATCTCAAAATAAATTAACCGTGTGGGAGATGTTAAAGTGACACTATCTGACCTGTTCCAGGATTTCCTTCTTCTACGGAATCTTGTAGTACTTTGCTGTGATCTCATAAACATACCAGCATATCCGATCTATAATGGGTTTTATGCACACCAAGCATTTAGGTGCATCATCCCCGTTGTGCTTTATGCAATTAGGAGGGGATCGCTACGTCAAAACACAACTGTCTTTGTATCCTATTTATTATGCTGTCGACGACATGTTTCGGCCCCTGTGGGCCATCTTCAGGTTACAAAAATGTGTAATGAGGGAAACTATACAGTGTATGATCATTAGTAGAGGGGCCTGTAGCTTACAATTCTTCGTTCAATGTCACTAAACTTACTACCTTAACCTTTTGGCGCCGGAATTATTTTTTTAATTTTAGCACACACTGTATATAAAATGTGAATAATATAGGAACCAAATACGTTAGAATTATGAAACAAACTGGATTTTGAAGAGAAAAAACGGAGAGTATATACTATGTTTAAAATATTCAGTAACTATATTTGTTGAATAAATATATAAAATGCAACTTTAGAGGTTAGCGGTGCGGTACGACAACTATAGTTGACATTAGGCGTCTAAAGGTTAATATGCACGCCCCTTTCTCCCCAGATGACTTCAGTCGACGTGTCACTGTTCTAATGTTATGTTCACGACATGTAGCATATTGTTACAACAAAATCCCAGTGCTGAATAATCATTCGTTTAGTAACTCTAGAAGTAAGGTAGCAACTAATTCCAAAACGTAGACCCCGTACCGAGAGCCAAAAGTTTCTATGCCTGCTGTGTCATTGTTTTACTGCACCCTCAGTACGTCACAATATATAGCATGGATTGGTAAAGTGGCGATATTACTCGTGGATGTTGCGTTGGGAAGTGCTTGAAAGGAAGAGGTGTTATACCAACAGTTGTAGAGAGGGACTGAGTTATACCAACAGTTGTAGAGAGGGACTGAGTTATACCAACAGTTGTAGAGAGGGA
>Ga0136643_10010306_pt1 | contig 13804 bp, 15 predicted proteins | sample TergutLab28metaG_FD_96883 | JGI IMG/M metagenome (GOLD analysis project Ga0136643, IMG submission 96883) | Labiotermes labralis P1 segment gut microbial communities from Petit-Saut dam, French Guiana - Lab288 P1 (version 3) (version 3) | ecosystem: Host-associated > Arthropoda: Insects >...
CTAGAAAACAGAGATTAACGGCTGTGGGGGACCCGTTGCGCTGACCACGTGACACCCCTCTATCCGCAAAAGTTGGCACTAACTTCGCCGACCGGCGGCGGCCGCTCTGTCGGTATAGTTCGTGTGCGGACTAAGGCCACGGAGTTAAGTCTCGATGGGTATTATATTTCATGTTCACGTCTTCATTCAACACGTCACTCAGTTTTGAAGGTAAGGTCGTAGGAAAATAAAATTACGCAATTTCTCTGCATGTAACTGTGTCATCAAACGGCCGTTCTTTGCACTATGTAGTAACACTATGTGTGTGACTTACTGAGATCGTCTCCCTTATTTAGCCACTGTCTTCTGCTTTAAAAATCACTGTCTTACGCAGTTAAACGCGACACTAATTTTACACAGTCGCCATTAATGTCAGTGTAAGAGTTTTAGAAAACAAACTGTTTACATGCATTTGGCGTCTGTTTTTACTGTTTTTGGATGCAGGCTGCCGGAACTTGATGCCAGGCTAGAGCGGTGCTGTGCGTTCATTCGATTGATAGGAAGTTCTGAGTTTCATGACCCGAATTTTATCGTGTTTTATTGCATTACATTTGTTTATATAGTATCTTGGCAATTGTCCCATCTCTTCTAATTAATTGTCTTGGATCTTAAGGCCGGTAATCCAGTTGTGTTGCACGAAGACGCCTCGGAGAATGTCAGATCGAATTGCTGGAAAGATGTGTTTGTGCTCAGACAAAGATTGTGCGGAGGATAACGCTGGAGACGTGACACTAATAGCGGCTTACTTCTCTATAGGAAGGCTCAAAATAATCCCTACATTTTCTATAGGTTGGCTCCTAATAATTAATCCTGTCGATTACCAGGCCGGGGGCTCATAGTACAAGAGTGTAGTAGGTTGCTTTATTTTGTGTATGATTTACGATCTGAAGACTGGCTATTGATTGTTTTTGTAATACACTTTAGGTAGATTATATTCGGGAGGGGGGGAGGGCGGGCGTTTCGAATACTGGCCAGACTACGGCTATCCAGCTCAGAACCACGTGGTTTTATTCAGTTTATGTAGAACAATGCTGAAACAATCTTTTGAAATATTCTACGACCGACTCTTGCCACATTCTTTCGTATTATTCTTTATCATCTTCCCACCTCACGTGACACAACATGGTATGTATAGCTTCTGCAGGTGAATGAGCGTCGCCGTATGATCACTTACTACCTTCACTCTCTTTTACTGGCACTGTATCAGGTTCAGAGATTTAAATATCTCTTAAGGTACGTTGAGGATATTCGCGAATATCAGTTGGAATAGAGGAAAGAAATGGTTATGGCCTGTGTGAAAGACTATCCCATCTCCAAAATATATATAAATAACCAACAGATGCACTTCAGTATTAATGATGTATTTTATTCACAATGTTCTCACCTGCATGTTTTGGCCGGTATTCCTGCCATCTTCAGGGTGAGATGCTATTGTAAGAATACAAACGTACAAATGTGCTGAACTGTGTCACAATCACTCCACAACTGTTAACATTTAAACACATTTGTATCTTTTGTACTATCTTAATAATGTCACCCTGAAGATGGTCGGAATGCCAGCCGAAACATTTTGGTGAGAACATTTTGAATAAAAATACATAATAAATATTGAAGTGCACTTGTTGGTTATTTATATATATTTTGGATCTGATTAATGATAGGGATTTGGAACACGTTACAATAACTGTCCCAGCATTCGCCTTTGAAGGATGAGGAAACTTTCTCAATCCGTTCCGTGTACTAGTTGTACGAGTTACCGCTGAGATAACTCTTTTGCTAAAAAATTCTCAGAAACTGTGATATTTCGAATGTTTGTAGCCCGTGAAAGACGAGACAGGTCTTTTACGTGCCGAAGTATTGTTGACTAAGTTGTATTATGGGAGATATTTATATAAAGTAAATTGAAACCGTGGCTTGGTTACTGCTTAAAGATTTTTGCCTACGTCTGACGCTTGCTTTTCGTCTACTTCAGTTTTATAACTCTTTACGGCCCGCGGTAACCCCATATAAAATAGTTACAATGTGCAGGTAATAAACAATCATAATAATAAATTGTTATATGAATTCATTAAAGGTTTCTAGATTAGAAATACTTATTATCATTCCAGAAATGTTAATTATACAAGCCTTTGAAAAACTTAGGCAATACATACATACACATGCTACAGTGTTTTCGAAATGATATGGCCCGTAAATACTGCGTAGAACAGCTCTGAAGTCGATGTTTCGTGAACATACTGTATTTCTCCCATTAGAAGCTTATTGGAACGCTATAGAGAGAAGTGTTACCTAATATGTAGACGCTAATGGACTTCCTTTATCGACATTTTGGTCATCGTTCAATGTCCAGGCACCTTGTTAGTCCAGATCCAATAAGTATTAACGAGCCTAGTTTATCATCTGCATTAGCAGACGTATTATTGTATGATAGATACGCTTTACGCGTATATAATCCTGCTTAGTACAATGCACCCCATCATGGCATCCAGACAACAGAACTCTTCGGACAAGTGCACAATTTTCGGAGTTCATCAGACAATAATTCTCACTTGACTGCTATTGAACGCTAATGTAAATATATGTGTTGCGGTGCTGTTTCGTGTACAAGTGATTAGAGAAGTCTATCTATTCTAAGTGATTTTCTGATTACAAAAAAAATCATATATTATTAGGTAATATACGGAAAATTAAATGATTCATTTTCGAACATGCATACATTAGTCTAGTGTTCACCTACTGGAAAATTTTCTTTCGAATTCTCTCACTGTCTTGATGAAATGTACGAAAGCAATTTCATGAGTCAGTTCTTTCTGTATTGTTATGTAGCAGACAAGTTCAACTTCGCATGTAACTATTGCTCATACATGTAAAGGCCCAAAAGGAGCGGGTACGCTTTCCTGGTTGCTGAAATCTGAGACGCTGTCTGCCTCCGATGCGCCGGCGTCAGCGCTGAAGCTTTCATTCCAGCGAATTGCGCACCGGTCATGGAGTTTTTAATTTGTTTCTTACCTTCATACGCTGTGATGGTTCGATCACATGTAACGGTAACAGCAAGCAAGTGTATATTCAGCGGAATAAAATTCTTCGTAACCGCAATGCTAGACCACCTTTTCCAAAACCCATGGCCACACTTAGGTTTACTCCGCCTGAACGCTATGAAACATTCCTTCAAAGTGTCATATTTGTAACTTGCAAGAGACTGTTTATAACATAACATTTAGGAATGAATGCGATTTGTGTGCGAACCGGTACCGAATTTCAAATGCGGTCCACTTCTTTGTCGCCTGTACCTTATGATCAGTAATTACATCAATTCGCGCGATTGCGTTTCACGTCTTACCAGTTCGTTTTGCACAATAATTACATGTTTCTAAGCTTGACAAACCATATCGTTTAAAAGCTCTGTTACCTAAGCGTTTTCGCAAATTAGGTCCTTTAGCGTGAAGTATGACCTGGCCTTGATTGTTACCGTGTGACGATGCTTTATCGACTGTGTAATTACGTAACGTGTCTGCCTGTAGATTACTTTACGGCTTTGTCGGTAACTAGGATTAAATGGCGTTGAGTGACTGTGAGAAAGTGAGTAAGAAATGGGGAGAGGTGGTGGAGTAAACAGTTGTGGCCCTTTTTGAGATAATAATCCGGAATTTGTCTGGAGGAACTGAAGAGTACCGCGGAAGCTCTCAATTCAGATTGTCCGTTTCCCGGCACGTCTGCAGTACCGCTTGAGCCAAACTGCCCGGTGAATTGCGAGGCGTTGGTGAAATTAATATAGCTTGTTAATCGTAGGTCGTAGAGGGAAATGAACTATTGGGCAATGAAGCACGTTTGCCTAAGGCAGTGTGCCACGGCCCACAGCCTTCTAATATGGTCATATGGTTAATTTAGTGAATGGAACTTAAAGTGTTGGAAGTTATATACGTTATTTTCGAAAGGCGTTCCGTTAGAGATTTCTGTTGTAAGAATGTTCACTGTCACAATTGTTACTGCTTTAAGAACCAAATCTCTTGTGTTCTGTCAGAAGAATGTTTATGGGGTTTTTTATTGTATTACGAAGAAACAGCTATTATTTGCATAAACGTCGCTAAACAGACCGTCTGTGTTTTAGGAATTCAGTGTCTGGAGAGAGAGAGAGAGAGGGGGGGGGAGTAACTGAAGTTTTAAATCTTATTTGAACTGAATTGAGGCTTACAACGTAAAGTGGTTTTAATGCTGATAATATCTTTCTGTTTTTCTCTAAGCTGCTCATGAATGTATATGAGGTTTTAGGGGTTATTTAAACGAAATTTGGGCTTTAAATCTTTTTGTTTGGTTATATGTTGCTGCTTTTTCAAAGGTATTCAAAAATTTAATGAACAATATATATTTTATTGCTATTAATTGGCTGACAATCCAAACAGCCTGGAAAGATTTCCCATCATGTAATACAATGATTTCACTACTAGTTTAAGACAGTTCTTGGTGCTAAAACCTTGTTCTCTTGAAATGTATATGTGATTCCAATAGCTATCCCATACAGGTTTTAGTAGGCCCTTAATGATCCAGGAGGATGAGGCTCCCAGATTTCGAGACATTCGGCACATGAAGTTGATAAGGTTCTTAGACCTATGCACCGGTCGCTTTTATCCCCCAGGGTATACTCGTGGTGCTCATTTCTGTTAAGAGGCTGTGTAGACCCCAGGGCTATATTGCGGCCGGAAGGATTAAATCAATTAAAAATCCCAGTGACCCCTGACCCCATTGGGAATCGAAATCCACGACCTTCCGGCTTGCAGTGCAATGCTTTAACCAACTGCGTCACCGCGTACCCCGTAATTTCACTAGCGATGAAATTAATTTTCGTTGGAAACAGAGTGTAATAATTTCTTCGTCCTGTCACATTCTTCACGTTTTAGAATGTAAGGCTTAACTTTACTGTGACTTCTAGGGAACATTTTATCCTCTCCGATCTGATGAGATGGCTGTTTATTGTTGAAACATCTCTGGAGATGTTGGTGATGGTTCACTGTCACAAACTTGGCTGATGGAGAATCGCTGTCATCCCCCTTCTTTCCGTTATTAACTCCCTGGTTCTCTTCTTACATACTTTCGCTAATAATAATAATCTAAAAAGTAGGGACAGAAGTTAAAAGTTGATGTGGAAGAGTTTCGAAAATTCTTTGACAACTTCAGCTTTATGTGAAAAGATTTTGTATATGGAAGCACAGAGCACAGTGGTGCAAGTGTAACATTCTGTATGTGGCCTCTATGAACCAAATCAATATTTACGCTTCGAATTTTCGTGCAGGCTTCCGACACTAAATATACCCGAAAGCAGTCGGTTAGTTCCGAAGCTGAAACATTTATGCAGATGTACAGATGAACCCTGATTTCTCGTTACGCATTTTGTTTGGAGCACGCATAATGAAATACGTGCAGTGACATTTCTCTTGTCACTGCATATCAAGCTGTGGCTTGTGGAGGGATGTTCCAGTGAATGGTGTCTGCGTGGTGGAACCTCTTACTTTCTCTTCTGTTTGGTGGCAAATTTCAGTTGAATTAAAAAAATACAGAGACAAGTGTTATTAATCCTTGTGACATAATGATAAGGATAATGGTCTTGTGGGATGGTGTGCCTTATCTACTGGTAAACAGCTAGCGACATTTCAGAGGAACGAATAGCCATCTTCTTCAGGATTCAAGAATGGACTTGCGGACTTCTTCATAAATCACTTGCTTGAAACTTCAACTGATCTAAGACAAATAGGCCTACTGCAATATTGTTAAGTATTAATGTGTTTAGGGGCCTATAAACTGTCATTAACTGTTATGACATCCTTATTCTAATATTCTCGTGTTATGAAGATCGGGGGTGATGTGGTGTGGATAGATAGCCTCATTGAATCTCCGAATCTAAGTGATTACCAGTCTTGCGGGGATCTCGCGAAGGTACTGTCCGCAGTGGCTCGAGGGGTTGCCCACGACGTGGGAAGGATTTCGTTTCATTGTCCTAGTTCTAGTAGTTGTCCCTTTTCTTGGCTTTTATGAGCTCTCGTAAAGCCCAGGCTCGGGATGAACCTGATACTGGCTATGAACTTGATCCTCCGGAATCCCACTTAATTAGGAATTAACTGATGACATATACCTTACCCTCGGGTCGGACATTACTGGAGACACGTGTCAAAGTACTTGTCGACAGAATTGTATCCTGGGGTAATGGAAAAGTGACAGTGTTATGTGCCTAATGCGAGGGAAGGCGGGGTGTAGTGTGCTTAACACTGCAACATGAATTGCGGGTATTATACACGGCGCCTAAATCTACGGTTATAGGTCAGTTCTATTAGATCTGAGCTTGAATTCCACAGTGAAATCTGTGATCGCCAGTTCATTCTGAACGGGTGTCCAGATCAAAACTTCAGACACCCGGGATGTTACGCTTATCGACTGGTAAACTGGTACTGACATTATACTTTTCCGTTGACTGCTTATCCTGACAGTAGAGGGAATGTGGACTTCTGAAAGGCCGGCAACTGTTTTCCAATCGATACGCTGTAACATGGCAGAAGACTTAAACGTTTCTGAGTACCGCTGTGTGAACCTCAGATCTTGCATGGCTTCTAGACGTTTCTTCAGTTGTTATACAGACTATATGAACGGCGAATCGTTAGCGAATGGTTGAAACAACACTATCTCGCTTATTTAGAAAGTATATGGTATTTGCTTGGTGAGACAACATAAAACCACGTTAACCAGCTGTCCGAAAGAGGATAGACTTCCTGACTCCAGAAAAAGAAGTAGGCTATTGGGCATAATCGTTATATAAGGTAAAGTTGAACAGGCTATGAAGGCCTAGAGGGGGTACAGAGGTAAGGAAAGCTGGCCCCCACCCAGGACTCGATCCCCGGACCGTCCAGCCCGTAGCGAGTCGCTGTACCGACTGAGCTATCCCGGCCTTCTGTATTTGTTATAACTGTTAATATGTGATCCAACAGTGGGTCTGGTATACGAGTACTTTGCTATTTGTCATGTGTTGGATTGTTCATTTCTTATGAGCAAAATGATTTATTTTCAAAGATGGCTCTTCTCTGTAGGGGGAAGTTTTTGTGTTCCCCGCACCCTTTCCTTTTTCACGTGACACAAGACGACACTTGACGGATAACAGAAGCTTAGCTAATCATTCTGCTAGACCTTTCTGCCTCATCTCTGCAGGCGTTTAGTGGTCAGGTAGAAACCTGAAGGTTAAAGGTTGAAGGACCGTGGTATTTGCATTAGTGTTTGAAAGTAGTAGAGGTGGTGTAATTCTTGTAAGTAAATTATTATAAATAAATGTTTTTGCGTTGAAAAGCAAAAAAAAAAAGAACATCGTAACGCACCTGAGTAAAAAATAAAAGGAGCATAGAAGCCAGACTATGAGAATTTTTAAGTCGCGTGCAGGGCGTTCTGATGTCAACGGAAAATTTTTAAAAATCATCTTCTGAACATTGCCTAATGTTTCGTTTTCTTCAGCTGGCAACAGAATACCATTAAGAACATTTATATACGAGATCATTTACCATCGAAAGCACCCCAATTACGTTACTGAGCAATACTTGTATTACTTCATAGGATACACGACATTCACCATTAGATTATCATCAGGGGTGTACTTTTCAGGGCTGGTTGTCGAACCTTTTAGGATTAATTACATTAGTGTGTCGATCTTATTCATGCTTTTTGTGAATTTTAACCTACAATAGGACATACTTGTGAACAAGCAGCATATTCAAAATATGCTTTAAATTATCTTAAAAATGTTGAGGTAGAATGCTGTAAGAATAAACCGCCACTGAAAATTTTGAGCTTTAACGCTGATGTTCGCGAAGTATACAATGTAGTAGGTACTGGAGCAGAAAAATTACGTAAATTTTAAGATAATTATGCTCTTAATTTTCCAAAGGACGATATGTGATGGTCGGTATCCTAGCAGACTACCCATGGTGTGCTCTGGGGAATAAGTAGCCTTAAGATTATGTATTAAGTCCTACCGCTTTATTAGGGTGTCGGTCTAGGTGGTCAATTGTGGCTATAGAGGAGTGTTACCAGTAGATGCTTTTGTTGTTATTGTATTAGTGGACATGCTGCTTTTATCAGCAAGTCGCAAGGAATTCTTTTTAAGACATAACTTGACCTACCGCAACAGTCAGTGTTTTAGTGATTTGCCCTTCGTATATAGAATAAACTTACTATAATTTAAATCAACGAATACACAAAACTTATTAGATTTGCAATAATATTATATAAATCAATAACTCCTGCATGTCTCAGGCCTCACTGTCCCATCATCAAGGAGTACAATAATATAAAGCCCGAAATATGTAGGTTTTAGTGGTTTTTATAATATAATATAATGTTGTTGTTAACCTTCAGACGCCTAACGTCAACTATAGTTGACGTACCGCACCGCTAACCTCCAAAGTTGCATTTTGTATATTTATTCAACAAATATGAAAAAAGTAGCGGCTCCAGGTCTAGAAAACAGAGATTAACGGCTGTGGGGACCCGTTGCACTGGCCACGTGACACCCTTCTATCCGCAAAAGTTGGCACTAACTTCGCCGACCGGCGGCGGCCGCTCTGTCGGTATAGTTCGCGTGCGGACTAAGGCCACGGAGTTTAGTTTTATTCAACAAATATAGTTACCGAATATTTTAAACATGATATATACTCTCCGTTTTTTTTTTCAAAATGCAGTTTGTTTCATAATTCGAACGTATTTGGTTCCTGTATTATTCACATTTTATATACAGGGTGTGTTAAAATTAAAAAAATTATTCCGGCGCCAAAAGGTTCATCTAATACAATTGCGCGCATTCGTTGGTTCAGTTTAGAGTAACTGAATTATAGTGCAAGGAACATTTTTTTAAAATTTTCATTAACAAGCTATTTACATAGTACTTCGCTAAGCTAAGATCACCGTACACCTCAGATTCCCAAATACACACTTCGTATATAATCCCTTATATCTATACGCAGCCGCACATTATTCTGAATTATCTCAGTTGCGACAAACGGACCAAAGCCTCGAAATAAATACTGGCAATTTCCATCTATAGCTGCAGTAAACAGAGATAATCCTGCATAGATCTCCTCTTACGCATTCAATCACGGCCTTCAATTAATGTGCTCACTGTTAACTATGGAACTGTTTCAGGCAAGGGTGCATGCTCTAATGGAAGCAAGACGTAAGTGGCCATTAGTGTTGTCTAGTGTATGCACACAGGGCGAACCATAAGGCCCTTTTTTTTTTTTTAAATAACAGAACTAGAGCGATCGATCGGCCAACCTACTAACTAAGTACTATGAACCAACATCCGTTCACACACCGAGTTTCGTTTGTTTATCTTCGGCAGTGTACGGGTTATAACTTGTCTTGTAAAGTCAGTTTGCTTTATACGTCATGGATGACGGAAATAAACAGAGAGTTGCCATAAAATTTTGTTTCAAAGCCGGTCTATCTGCGACAGAAACACTAATATCGGTGCAAAAGGCTTATGGGAATGAGGCTGTGAACCGATCAAACGTTTTTAGCTGGTATTCTCGATTTCGAGATGGAAAGGAGTTGGTAGAAGATGACGAGAGAGGTGGCCGTCCAAAATCGACTCGAACTGCGGTAAACATTGCTGCTGTTGCCGATTTGGTAAAAAAAATTAGCGCCGAATCGCATCAGGAATGATAGCAGAACCTTTGAACATCCCCGCGACTGTAGTTCTTCGGATTCTGAAAGAGGATTTGAGAAAGAGAAAGTTGTGTGCGCGCCTTGTTCCACATTTCTTGACCCCTGAGCAAAGGGAAGATCGAGTTAAATCTTGCCAAGACATAAACGCGATGGCCGATGCAGACAAAATTTTTTTTTTAACAAAATTATTACGGGAGATGAGACCTGGTGTTTTGTCTATGACCCCGAAACAAAGCGACAGATTTCCGAATGGTTTGGTGAGACATCCCCTCGGCCGAAGAAACGGAAATTCCAAAGGTCCCGCATCAAGACCATGTTGATATTTTTTTTCGACTCTCAAGGCGTAGTTCACAAAGAATTCGTACCGGAAGGAAAAACAGTAAATGCAGAATTTTATAAAGGAATAACGGATCGCCTTCTGAAGCGCATTCAAAGTTTCGTCCAGCTGCGTTCTGCTCTGGAGATTTTTTCTTGTTGCACGATAATGCGCCCGCCCACAAAGCTGCAGGTATTTGTCAATTTTTGACCCACAGAAATGTTACAATCCTTTATCACCGCCGTACTCTCCAGATTTACCTCCGCCAGACTATTTTCTGTTCCCCAAGTTGAAAATGAAGTTAAAAGGACTCCACTTTGCGGATATTTTTGAGATACAAGAAGCCGTAACTGTGGAATTAAAGAAGGTCCAAAAAGAGGAATTTTCGGTAGCTTTTCAGAAAATGTACGACCGCGCAAAAGCCTGTGTATATGACAATGGAGCTTATTTAGAAAAAGAATTATGTGTCTTCCTCGTGTATCTTCGATTTTTAAAAAAATCAGTCCTAAAACTTTTGGACCGTTCTGTGTAGAATTTACTGGTTTTATGGTAATATTTGATTGCCTTCGACTTTTCATCCTACACAAGCGTGGAGAAATTTCATTATTGCTATCTCAGGTATGTAAAAGTTGATATTTTTTTTTACAAAGTTGTACATAACCGTTGTGCCTTCAGATTTATAGTTATGTTTGTGGATGATTCTAGCTTGAATAACTACGACAGTTTTATGGTTGGACATCCCCATTGTGCTTTCAGATTAATAGTTATGTAAAAAATAGTTGACGCAACTAATGTTTTGTTGACAATTTCTTATATAACTATTAATTTGAAAGCACAGCGTGGATGTGCAACCATAAAATTGTCGTAGCTTGTCAAGCTAGAATCATCCACAATTATAAGAACATAAAGACGAAGGTACTTAGTTTTAATGCTAACATATTTTTCAACCAACAGTACTTGAAAAGAGATCCCACTCCTAATCTTGTAGCAATAAAAAATCCCTAATACGTCTCCAGCTGTACGATGTACCAAACAAAAAAGCCCAAATACAGCGGATAAAATATGAAATTAAATTGAATTTAATCACAAAACAAAAACTACGTGCTAACTTGTTTAACACTTGAAACTTAGTTGTGTCGACTATTTGTTAAATATCTCTTAAGTTAATATATTTTTATACTTGTTAATTGTCACCGTTTGAATCATCGTTACTGATGTCATTCGGAACGGACAACTCTGTACTCTTCCTACGTTCAACCACTAACAACACCTTTAGGAACGTTGGACATTAATTGATTAAGCATTAGAAGTTAGTAATCCGATTTGAATTGCGCCGTGATGCAGCTGATGTGAGAACGGATAGAACCTAACGGCCTGAATGAAGTGGAAGTGATCGTGGTACATTGAGCGACCACACAGTGCGTCAGAACATTAAGACTTGATTCATAGCAAGGCCATAGATGGTCGCTGGAGGTCCACACCAGGGCACACAATCTTCACTGTCCATACATCATGCTCTGTTAGTATGACAAGTACTGGTGTCGCCGGTCTGCATAGGCTGCAGCAGATAATGGTAGTGTTGGCCTGAGGAAACCATTTGTAAATCGGAATTGAAATAATGGCAACTAGCAACACCAGCTGTGAGCGAAATTAGTTATTAAATTCGCTAATAACGTTAATGCAAGGCGTGTAGGTACACGAGATAGTTATATAAATATTACGATTATTAACAGGAATAAGAGCAGCAAATGCTTCCACTACTACCACTATTATTATTATTATTGTTATCATTACTATTATTGCTCCTGCCGCTGCTAGGCTGCCGGGATAGCTTATTCGGTATAGTGACTTGGTACGGCCTGGACGGTGGGAGTGAGATTTTCAGTGCCCTTCCAGACCAGCACCGAGGCCTACCCGGCCCCCTGTACAGTGCATACCGGGTCTTTTCTGGGGGTAAGGCAGCCGGGAAGTGGTGCTAATCAGTTACCTCGTTGTAGCGCCAATTTTGCGAGTGGGTTGGAGATATACCTCCGCATCCCTTCTGTGCCTGCCCTTACTGCTGTTGCTGCTACTACTACTACTACTGCTATATTAGTATTAGTAGTAGTAGTAGTAAAGCTGTTCTATTGCGTTCTTTACTGCTTTGCCACCGGCATATAAAAGGCCGATTAATAATAATAATAATAATAATAATAAATAAGCAGTACACGCAGACAGAGAAGTTACAGCAAATAGGCCAGATATAGTAATTGAAGACAAAGAAGAGAAGATACGCATACTGTTAGATGTGGCAATACCCACGGACAGAAATGTCGTGCAAATGGAAGAAGAAAAGAAGAGATTATGTGTAGAGATACAACGAATGTGGAACATTAAATGTAAGATTATACCGGTAATAATCGGAGCCACCGGAATACTAACAGATGGTTTAAGGAAACATTTGGAAGCTGTACCAGGAAAACGTTCAATAGATTCACTACAAAAGACAGTTACACTAGGCACATGACACATAATATGAACAGCAATGCAGTCTGTAACTGAATCTTGTAGCGGTGGAGATCACCGTTGGTTCAGAAGTACCAGGAAGAAAAGGCCTGTGACAAGAGACAACAACAACAACAACAACAACAACATAATAATAATAATAATAATAATAATAAAGTTTCTTATTTATATGCACAAAAATTCAACAGGCTAATGACCAATTACATAGACAGCGCGGGTACGTACACAGAGGCAAGAGACAAACAAAATCGAAACGGGAACAAACCATGACCAAAATTACAAAAGGGATATAATACATTCGATTTAATTCAAATTACAAATCAAAGCAAGAAGACAACGAAACAGAAAATAGGTTGGGCCTATGCATAGTTACAAAAAAATACATTGTAGTTTAATATGCAGCAAGACGCCGCAGTGTAAGGCGTAATTCAGTTACTTTTAGGTGCGGAATTTACAGCCTATTGGCCAGTTACTAAACCGGCATAAATAAACATAACATAAATACACCCCACACCCCTCCCCCCTCCAAAAAACACAAACTAAAATAATGCAATACAGTTCGTTTAACTAACAGATGAAAGTCCAAGAGAGAAAACTGTATATCATTATGCAAAATAAAATGTTCCCCCCTTATAAGGCATTTTGTAGATAAACAAAGAACAAATGCTAATGTAAAGTCAAATTAGTAGCACGTTTTTTTTTGTCTCCACAAACCAAGTCTCTGTTGATGCTTTCCGAAATCTTAGTAGTTTTTGCATGGAAAGCCGATAATGAATACAGAAAATTCTCTTCGGATTACGAATATGAACTGGAAAGATTGTAATGTCTTAAGGGAAGGACAACATTTTAGAACAAAGTAAATGTTAGTTTAAAAAATGGTGCAGCTGCAAAACAACAACAGCAGCAACAACATATGTTGTTTGGTCAGTGACAGAAGGATTAAACGGATGAAGCATGAAGTGTGGAGATAAATCTTTACCGCACATTCTTTACCTCAGTAAGTGTTGCCATCTATGAGAATGTGCTCGTAAATGCATTAGGTCACGATGTGGATAGTGTGTGCAAGAAGGAAATATTTCCAACGGCAGTGAATGGTGACTAGTTCCACCCTCATTTCCTTGTCGACGTCCATTTTCATCTGTTCACAAAATATTGAGCCGTTATGAAGTCATTCGGGTAATATGACCAGGTTGTATTAAGGAATCTTCTACGTTTCGGAGATTTGTACCATTTTCATCTGTTCACAAAATA
>Ga0136643_10010308_pt1 | contig 13802 bp, 7 predicted proteins | sample TergutLab28metaG_FD_96883 | JGI IMG/M metagenome (GOLD analysis project Ga0136643, IMG submission 96883) | Labiotermes labralis P1 segment gut microbial communities from Petit-Saut dam, French Guiana - Lab288 P1 (version 3) (version 3) | ecosystem: Host-associated > Arthropoda: Insects >...
TGTGTGTGTGTGTGTGTGTGTGTGTGTGTGGGTGTATGTGAGTGTGTGTGTGTGTCTAATAGTGTGTGTGTGTGTCTAATTGTGTGTGTGTGTGTGTGTGTAATTTTGTGTGTCTAATGGTGTGTGTGTGTCTAATTGTGTGTGTATGTGTGTGTGTGTGTGTGTGTGTGTGTGGGTATGTGCGTGTGTGTGTAATTTTGTGGGTGTCATGGTGTGTGTGTGTGTCTAATTGTGTGTGTATGTATGTGTGTGTGTGTGTCTAATTGTGTGTGTATGTATGTGTGTGTGTGTGTGTATGTGTGTGTGTCTAATTGTGTGTGTATGTATGTGTGTATGTATGTGTGTGTGTCTAATTGTGTGTGTATGTATGTGTGTGTGTGTCTAATTGTGTGTGTATGCATGTGTGTATGTATGTGTGTGTGTGTGTGTGTGTGTGTGTGTGTGTAATTGCGTGTGATCTAGAAACTACAAAAATAAGACGGACAAGGTTCGATTGGAGTTGTTGCGCCAAAAATAATTAAATATCTCTTCTTTCTTGACCACTTGATAATCCTTCAGACCGTTTAATAAAATACGGACGCATTAACTGACCGACTCACTGACTGTCTTGTTGGCTGTATGGTTATGCAACCGAGTATTTTTTAATTTGAAATATGCGTGCTATGGTGACCTAAATGTTAGTGAATAACTCGACATGCAGAACGTTCCTTCGGCATTTTAATTAGCTGACTGACATATTTGTTCGTTGTAGTTGAACCCACATTAATAACACACAACAGCCAACTACCCTGTTTTACCTACAACCAATTGCTTCCGGGCCCAATTTTTTCATTCGTATGTGTAGTCATTTAAACCAGCGTTTCCCAAACTTATATGGCCAAGGAATATATATGAGCTTGAATTACACAGGCGGAGACCAAAACGTATCTGGAGAATAATACGAGAAAATTAATCAAACGAAGCATTACATACAGAAAAACTGCAATGTGTAGTTCTTAAATATACTTATACATAGTACATTTAAAATATATATATTTTTTTTTACGTCCTTCCTGGCTGTGCCCTGTCAAGTACAGCCGTCAAGAAAATTCCCCCCTACCCGTTTGGTACCAGCACCCTGAATAAACATCACGGGAAATCTGACTGGCTGGTACACCATTCACATTTTGCTGGAGAATCAATTACATGCAATTACAAGAACAAATTTCTGTGAAGACGAGAGTGGAAAACGTGGTAACTACTGAAAGTTTGTCGTGAAGCTTCTATCCGTACCGCACGGTACCCCAGGGTTCCGCGGGACACAGTTTGGGAAACGACGATTTTAAGACAATCCCTCGACTTTCGCGTAAGTTTCATTGAAGTTTACCGATTTAACAACTTAATGGTCTACTTTACACAATCAACTATAGTACACAAAATGTCACATAAGAACAAACGAACAACAAAACACAACTAAACCCAAGATAAAATACAATGTAATATGACTCACTCGGCTAAAAAATTACAGTTAGTTTGGGAAAATGTTTGTATAATTACAAGAAATGCAACATTGATGATGATGATGATGATAATTCCGTGACAATAATGATAACACTCATTTATTAAAAGATTAACTTGGAAGCCTGATCGAATAAATACATAATATTGCTATCAGAATACTGCGATGTGAGAAAAGAAGGTGAATGCGACCGTATTGTGTCTTTGTTCTAAGGTAGTAACTGCAAGATCGGGTTCTGCTACCATAATATTAGTTAATATGAAAGTTAGTTCTTAATATGGCCACTTAATTTCTAAACGAAACCTTTGTTTGTTGCAGGCACTGAACAGGGCATCCACGAAAAGAAACTCCTCACCAAACTGCTAGAGAAGTACAACATTTTGGAACGGCCTGTAGCAAACGAGTCGGAACCCCTCGAAGTGAAATTCGGCCTCACACTTCAACAGATAATAGACGTGGTGAGTTGATGTTTTCGTGTTTTACCTGGAGTTTCCCAACATTATGCTACTGTCACCTCCAACAACAGTTAATCAATGTGCGTCAATTGTATGCAGACGGTGGTCAATATTCTCGGCGTATCTCTAGCACACTTTCTGCTAAAGGATGTACAGTTCCAACCTGAATAGGCCATATTCGCGTACATTTACGCCGTCACAAACGCAGGCTGAATAGTTTGCTCGTGTTAATGTAGCTCATTAATTCTGATTCAGCGAATACCTATACACCCACATCTAATAAATGTCACTTATCAGCAGTCCTTCACACTGTTTATCAGAAAGTGTAAGCACATAAATACACGTATACACGGTCTAATGTTTCTTGGACAAAATTACAGACATATGTTCACGAATATTTAAAGACACGTTTAAAACGCATCCAAATTGTATATTTGGACTATATGATATAGTAATGGTGGCCTAAACAATGTATGCGCTTAAATATAAGCACATCAATTCCGCTTCAAAATCAAGGTACATTCATTTTAACATATGTTACCTTTGAAAACGTCATATGTTCCAATCTGCTGTTTTCGAAAGAAATCGTGTTGTTCAATAAATAAGATAAAATAATTTCAAAATTTCATGTAATAACACAGTGATTGGCACGATGAAGATGAATCCTGAAGTTGGTACAGTTTTATGTGGAGAACTGTCACCTATGCTGACAGGCATAATACAGCATGGAGAAACAGAGTAAGCTAAAGTGCAACACAAATGTACAAATCTTGTGCTATCTTCTTTCACGGTTTAAAAACATTTCTAGAATCAAAAGTCTCTTAGACTACAGACCTACTTGTGAAGGACATTAGCTGTCACAATGAAAACACTATAAAAGAGGCACAGGTTCGAATCCCCTGGTAATTTTGGAGCACTGGTCTGTCAAAGAGGATAAAAAGAAGAATATTCAAAGCGCAAAACACATGCAAAAGATGAATGAATGTGCAGTCTCTGAACATCGGATGTAAAACACGTTTCTACTTAAAAGAACTCAGAATGTAAAAGAACAGAGAGACTTATCGCTTTCTGCTACTATTTCGTAATCAAAACCTTATCCACGTTTTATTCTCAGTAGTTGGTCTCAATACATTAGATTTAGCTTCTATTCAAACGTGTATCGGAACAAAAGAACACCATGCCAATAAAATAAAGAAAATACAGAGGGAAAGGATAGACAAAAGAGAAAAAATAAAAGAAAGAAAAAGGATGAGATTCAAAGCCGGAAAACATTATAATCTTTTCGGAGACTTCTTCGCAAATTATCATGCTTAATTCAACAGATGTATAAATGTTCAACACAAACTATAAAACTATAAAATCAAAACACCGTTTTTAAATATGGTTTCTCTTTGTCGTTTACAGCGTTGTCACTCCCCAACTCATTATTAAAGACTAAAGACACACCTACTCACTTTACAGAGAAATCCAGTATCATGCTACAGTAATTTCAAATAGACGCTAAGTGTTTTCATGGTACACAAGATACCCCACTTATGTATACTGATCCTTCCTGACTCAATTTAAAATGACAATTAAAAACACCTGAAGCAGTTCGTGTAGTCTTTGGGAATATGTTAACAAAAACATTATCTTATAAGAAACAGTTTTCAAAAAGTAAAGCGAATTGTGGCTTTTCAACAGGAAATATTATCCATAACCGTGACTTTCATTTGACATATTTTTGTAGATATATTTATTCACTGATATACAGTCCGAACTGAAGTGGTTAATTCTGTACTTGATTTATATAATAAGTGTGTTTATGCTACTGAATGATTAACGTAACACGGAAAACAGTTAAGTTTATGAACAGCAGAGTGTATATTATGCTTATTATCCGTCGCTTTCCATTGTTTTATATGTGTATATCAAACAGCAGCATGAAGATGCAACAAAAGTAAGTGGTGTTTCAAACTAATCAGTTCATCAGTTGACCTATATGTGTTATTTCTTTCCCCTTCTTCTAGGACGAAAAGAATCAAATTCTGACAACAAACGCTTGGTTGAATTTGGTAAGTGACTCCATAAAAAGCAAATGGGCTGGCCCTCTCATCTTCATGCTGAGAAATATGCTCTGGGTCTCTGAGGATTCGCATAGCGCCGTATAAAATCTGATATCGTGATAAAATATCGCTGTCTGAAATTCACTCAAAAGAAATCACTTCTGTTTCAAATCTAAAATAGAGGATATGTTATTTACTTGATTAAAAGCATGAGGCTATTTAGACATGGGTTCAAAAGCCCTAGACATACCTGGTATATTATTAAAGGTTATGATATCAATAGTTTTGTCAAACAGCATCGTATGCTAATGAACGAAACGTCCATCAGAATGTTTAATTAATGGAGTAATTTAATTTTCAAATACATCTACTGTTGTTATTTTGGCCTGTCTACGTCTTCTCTTCCTTTCCAATTCAATTCAAACCCCGTTTACACATAGCCCACTTGTATCTTTCTCTCTACTGATATGCGCCAGCCTTTCCCTCTATTTCATGTATTTTTTCATTAACGGCCGAAATATTAGTTCCTAATTTAATTGTCTCTTTACGTCCTCCCACTGTTGATAAAAATCTCATTTCTGAGAGCCGCAAATTACTGCTTTTTTTTGGAAGAGTCCAAGGTTCGTATCAACAAATTAGAAAGGGCATTGTGCCATCTTCTAGAATTTGAGTACGGCGTTTTCATTCATTTTTTCCCAGTGTCCGTCCTTTTTCCTACTTATACAATGGAATTAATTTGCTCTTCATATCACAACCGCAATCAAACCTAAACACAACCACGGAGCGCAAAATGCGATGCCTGTTACAAACCTTAGTCATTAACTGTAAATTTGTTCTAACACTCGTAGAATATTTTCCTCAGAATGTCATGATCAGTTTTTGTGTAAATATCTGCACATCGTATTTGAACGTATTTTGATACACCCACAGGCCTTTCTTCATCGTATAAATACAACGTGTCAGTCAATAACGCGACACTTTATTTTATATGCAATAAAAATTGTATATTGTCAGGGCGACATATTTCGACCTTTATTAGGTCACATTCACGCCCTCTGGGAAAACAGATCCAAGAGCTATCTATATTTCAATGCATTGTGGGATCCCAACTGCACTGAAATATAGACAGCTCTTAGATCTGTTTTCGCAGAGGGCCTGAAAATGGCCTAATAAAGATCGAAACATGTTGCCCTGACAACAAACTATTTTCATTGTATAAAATAAAGTGTTGCGTTATTGACTGACACGTTGTATTTATATGTTATAACACTTCAGGATGGAAAACATTAAACTTTCTACATCGGCAACAGTTTTCTATGTTCTCCTTGGTCATCAAGTTGGTCTTGATGTATACGTAATATCAACATGCAATAAAATAGAGTTTCTATTCTTTGTTGTTTTGAAAACAGCTCTGGTATTAAATCCTAAATATTATACAGCGTTCTACATATATTAGATCCAGATGGTTAAATTTATTCCACGCGTCATATCGTACTCAACTTCTAAACGACTCGGGTTTCGAATATTAACCCTTTAAACCCCGAGTTAAATACCATATGCCATTTGCTGGCATAATTAACGGCTCACCATATTCTCCACGTTAGCAGGAAAATTGTTAAACCTTTAAAAAGGACAGTTGTCTTTACTTATATCACCTGTTTTATCATTCCAAAAAACTCTACATCTTTCCCAAACTATTTATTTATGCCTTCCACATAACTTTCGAAACAGATATTAATTATTGCTACAACAACATTTAGTGACTGCTATCTACAGTTCACACAGTATTTTCACTTGTGCATAAAAAGAATTTCTCAACAATCATATAAAAAATTCGGTAACTATACGACAAGACGCACATACGCGTTCCGTATGATTTTTAGAATATGCAGCGAATATTTGCCTCATCAGCATTGAATAATTTCGCTTCGGAATTGATACACACATTTTTCCGTTAAGCAGAAAATAACGCTTAAAACATTTCATTTATCGAAGGTTTAATGTTTGGGGTTTATAAAACTGTAGAGAAAGAAAAATGATGGAAATCGAATTCATTCCTAAACAGCAGTCTCGTGTCATTGATTAGTTTAAAATAAACGACGCTGTTAATTTCAATATTTTAAATGAATTTTCCGACTATCCTAGTAAAAAAAAAGTTTTAGTGTTAGTTATTGGGAAATTGAATTGAAGTTCAGTTCTTTGTCGCTAATGAGTCTAAATCTGATAAAAAAAAGTGCCGGAATTCCTGCGCTGTTCTTTGAAATTTATAAAACGACTGAATGGCGATCCTGAAAAAGAAATTCTTATGCCATCTGCACAAAGACAAACTTTCCTCTTCTCCAGCTTAAGCACGATCTCTTGAAAAACGTTATATTTAGAAGTCTAAGTCTACTGTACGTTGTGTTACTTCAATAAAATACAGTCACACATCTGTTCAAGAAGCTGTGTGCCTTTGTACGGTATGAAGTTTCATTCGCCTTATTAAAAAATCCACCAACACTGGACACTACCCTGATCCGCTTCCATCTTGTATCCAATTTCAGTGCCTGTTACCGGAAGTCACAATTTGACAATATCCACCTATCAAGGCCTAACACTTCCACGAAGCCTGTACGTCTGTGGTTTCGAAGTCAAAATTTTGTATGCAGCTCATACATCTTAAGAAAAAATTCGTATAATTAATTCCACCCTTAATCCAACACTGACGATAGTCTATATACACACACACACATACACACACACACACACACACACACATATATATATATATTAAATATGTCAACAGTGTCACTCTTATTAAGTAACTGTACGGGGGTGGCAAATTGCTATGTGGATCTCGAAATTACAAACTACAGGCAGGGTCTAATTTAAAATAAACTCGAACAGAACGATTCGGACTGTGTTCGGATTTCGTACTGTACTACTGCGCACCTCATTGGCCCATGTGGTGAATGTGTCATGATATTTCGATATTGCTGTCCGCTGACTGGCTGCGACAAGAACACAAGAGGCTCAGCTGTTTAGTGCCTACAGCGCCACAGGCTGGAACCACATAAAACAGCGGAATGTCATTAAAAATACACATACATTTTCAACTACTTTCAAACATCAACACTCTATTTTAATAACCTATTTTATAAAAACTTAGACAAACGATTATTCCTTTTAATCTTTTATAACGCGAATGTAAGATTTTTATTTAAATATAAATCAAATTGCATACGATGTAATTTAATGCTATTCACAACCCTCACTTAAACTCATTTAAGGGTAAGTTCAGTACGCAATCCAAGTCTTTAAGTGCTTTGCGACATGAGTTTTTTTCAGTCAATGTGGTGGTGCATACTGTTACGCCCATGGTGCAGAAATCGATATTTTCATGAACCAATATCATGTAGAATAAGAAACTTTGCATTGGGAATTTTAAAGTTCTGACAGAGATTCTGATAAGCAATAAAGTCTTCAGGAATATGACTCCATACACATGGTAAATAGTTGTCGACTTTTCGGAGCGATTGGCAGCCTCCATCTTCAAGGCTCAAGAAGCCCAAGAAGAGTGGTTCTTGAAACCTGCACATTGTGGCAAAAGCTTCTCGTAAACATTGGTAAATATGTTTCGTTTGCCAATCAAAAAAGGCTTCATGTCTTCCGAGACATGAGCTTTCAATACTGCATAGCTTGACATGTAACAGTGCAACAGCCACTAAATGCGACATATTCCGATTTACGAGGGAAGTCCATAAACATGCATAGTGTTCAAATTACAATACATAAAATAGTTATGTTGTATACAATGACTCAAAGCGAAGGAATTTCTGCGGAGGCTATTTACAGACAGTACAAGTAACACGTGGTCCTACGGACAGCACACATAAAAACATATGCAAGCATATCTGTGTCTACAGGACTAAGAGGGTAAGGTTTGCTATTGACTGTCTGTGTGCTAAGCATGAATATGAAACATCGATTATAAACAAGAACACGAAGCAAGTGTGGCTACCCTGAACGGCAGTGAAAGTCACCTGTACTTCATTCGGTGCTGTAACGTTGACCTATGCAGAAGGAGGCTATATACGGAGTCACTGGAGAGTAAGAGCATAAAGCTAAGCAGCTGTACTTCCTAAGTGAAATGTTGCATTGCTATAGTTCTTCCGAAAATTCAAATCCTATACACTAACATTTGTGTCACATTTGAAAATAGTCACCACCATTTCGCAACCCGAAAGATACGGAATCCAAGCTTTGACCTTAAGAAGCCAAGAGGAACAAAAACGCGCAGAGGAACGGTGGCGGAACTGTCTCAGATTTATTCCAATTCATCGAGTGGTCTTGGTTTTTATTGACAAGCTTCCTCTTCGCCACAACCCCAAAGCAAGAAATTTGTTTGAGGTGACACACTAACATTATGTTACAAATTTTCAAATACATTTGAAAAATAAATTACTGTGAATATGACAGTGACTTCGCGGGTGTCATTCTGTTTGTCCTCGACGTCCAATCCACCCACCAGGAAAATGGTTGTCAAGCCGTATTCGAACAGGAATCGCAAAATGATGTGGTGCTCCATCTTGCACGAAGAGCAGTTATTTATATTTGTGACACTCAGAAACAATGGGAAACACGAAATTGTCAAGCACATTCAAGCACTCAGCGATTTAGTATACAATCACCCTGCAATGTGCGTATTCAGTGAAATCCTGATTTCAAAGTGTCCCTCAAGGGCTTTCATGCGTCACAGTTGATGGATCAATGAAAGAGTTATCTGTGGAAATCGAATGCAAAAATTGAAAATGTCAAGTTTTCGTTTTGAATTTTCAAAGGTCATTTCAGTAGTAACAATACATTATTGCAATCGGGTTTATTTTCAGCGACAAGCAATTTATTTCCACAACGTAATCACAAAAAGTGTTATCTATATATTGCATCTGGAAAAGTTACATCTTTCTGTATCCTAATGTTTAGTGTCTGAGAAATAAGATGTGATAATTCTTAAATCATAACAAACGTTTCCTGAAATCAGTCTTCCCTTAATTTCATCATGCGCTTCACTTATGTTCCATTATTGTAGCAACATACTTAAATTTCAAAACGTCTAAAAAGTTCTTATATATTGGTAGACACGTTACTTCTATTTTTATAAATTCAAGAAACACTTGTTGCACATGAGCATCATTCCATGGAGTCAGAACTGATGTAAATATCCACCCAATGTGAATCTAGATGGAAGGAGGTGAATAATCAGCTTCAAGCTACGGCCGTTTACTCCAATATACATTTGCAACCATGTTGGTGGACCTGAGTCGAACATACGTGGTAATTCGAAGAAAAATTCCTGTCCCACCAAGAAAATGAATCCTGGTCACCTGCATCGCAATGAATATATGCTCGCACGCACACATTAAGTTCGTAACAGGATCAAATATTGATAAAACGTGGAAATTACAAGGGTCTGACAACAATACACGTAGGAGAATAGCACAGATCAATAGCGATCAGTGATCTGTATTCAGAAAACTCTCTGTGCCCAGAATTTAGGTAAAGCAATTACGTGGAAGCAGAATGAAAACAAGGACTAGTATCATGGTGTAGAACTAACTAAATTAACCTTTTGGCGCCGGAAATATTTTTTTTTAATTTTAGCACACCCTGTATACGAAATGTGAATAATACAGGAACCAAATACATTAGAATTATGAAACAAACTGCATTTTGAAAAGAAAAAACGAAGAGTATATACCATGTTTAAAATATTCAGTACCTATATTTGTTGAATAAATATATAAAATGCAACTTTAGAGGTTAGCGGTGCGGTACGACCGCTATAGTTGACATTAGGCTTCAAAAGGTAACGGAGCTTCATAAAAGACTGGAAACTGCGGAATATTTTAATACCCAAATCATATTCTCATTTAGAGAACGCTCTCACATACCACTAAAAACAGTATTCCAAACCCGCTTCAAAACTGAGGAGAGAGTGTTAAATTTTAAAATTTTAATAGGGTGCTGCAGAATAGAAATTCCATTCTAAAGGGGCATAATTAGGCATACATTCGCAAAGCTATTTCGCAGCTGCCTCATGAACACACATGCTTCCTATTATTTAATCGTTTCCAACGCAAAAGTTTCGAATACATTACAAAACTCTTCCTTCGTAGCATTTTAAACATCACAGCACCAATTAATTAAAATGTTTTTGATGGTTGTTATAATGGAGTGTGAATATATTACTGTCAGTAGACTAGAGGATATAAAACTCTCTTTAGGGTTTGTAATAGTAAGAAATGACCTACTGCTGAATTACTGGTGGTTTCAGCTGGGCTCTTTCCGAATCGGTATGCTGGCCGTTCGTTTGCATGTGTCTCGTCACGTGACTAACAAACGGTTGTTTCCCTTTTTGTTGTGTCTTGCTATAGGACGAGAAGAATCAACTCCTAATAACAAATATTTGGCTTTCGTTGGTAAGTGTTTAACAGCTGATTCAGTTAAAAACACACACGGCAGATATTTTAGTTAAAGTTATTTCAATATAAGATATTATTACAATATTAATTTCCGTACTTATATTGTAGTAGAAGTTGTGAAACATATGTATATATATCACTGTCCCTGTTTGTAATTTCACGTGCTAATTTCCTAAACGTTACTATGGCAATGCTCTATCTATGTTCCTAGATAGGGCAGAAATTCAATATGTCATGCAAAGTTATCAAGCGCCACGTTTGGAGCTATTCCGCTGTAGATGTATTCCTTAAGTGCGTACAGACGCAACCACACACCCAGCTACTTCACACAATACAGAAACGCCTCTCTTTTGAAAGCACGTGATCACAGCACAGCTGTCATCCGTATGAATAAGCAGTGTACTAATAACTCCCATAAATGATCATTGAGATCTTCGCTCTTCCGGGATTGTACCCAGCTAAGATGAGTAATTAGTTACCGATGTTTCAGGCCATTCTATAGGTCCCATCTTCAAAGGTCCAGCATTCTAAGAAGAATTTCTTATTCTTTTTGGGCTGCTTCAACCTTAAAGATGGGACCGATAGGTTATCCCGAAACGTCCGTAAATACCTATCAATCTACGCTGTGTAACAACCCAGAAGAGTGAAGATGTCATCTACACCGCGGCGGAAGTGACATCTCGCATACACTCCCACTCTTATCACGTGACATTCCGTGGTTGAGGAAACTGAAGTACACTTTGAACAATTCCAAAATATCTTGTTACACAGGACTGCAAGGAATGTTCCAACATTTTATAGGCCTACCTTTTTCTCAGGAACTTGCATTGCCACTTAAATCTTTCTATGTATTCCAATTACAAAACTATTACACAGATAGAAGTTACAGTAACGGTGTTCACTGCCATACACTTTATGACTGTGGTCAAAAACAGGTCTATGTCTTCAGTGTCTCTCAAATTCTGATCAGTATTTCGTATGAGATTGTAGACTATTTATTCTATGCACCAAATTTTTCTACGAAGGACCACTTGTTTTTAAAGGATGTAAAGTTTTATTAACTTTTACATTTATACAAAACGGTACTGTTATTTAACTAATAAGAAACAAAACAAAATTTGCGCCACAATTATAACCACAAAACCATATATCAAACGTAACTTGATAGCTGCGATTATTTGATTTTAGATGGACAGATATTTTTAAATCCACATCCGTAAGTTCCACAATGTGGTACTCCACAGCAGGCAGAGCTCAACGAGGCACAAAAGATACTAGCGTAAAAGATGGCTTCCAACGCCTACTGACTACGACCTTCTGACTAGCGAAATACATACCTGAACAGAAGGAATCATAATGCTCCTTGCAGGAAATGTCTCCACGTGCAGCAATGAGCTTGCAAACATTTGAAGCTACTCGAATATTAACTTTTGTAACAGTTTACTAAATTTCATGTCCTTAGACCCATCAAAGAAATTAAAAGTTTTTCCCATTCGCACACACTCGCAATGCACAATCAACACGCTATTCTGTACACACCACACGTCAAATAAGCATCTCGCTCCTGTTATGTAACAAGGGATTAACTGCCACTTTGAGCTAAACTGAGTTATGTGTAGCGAATCATTTAACTAATGGTTCTCTACGGGAGGAAAAAAGATGACAGCTACATCTCAAGGAATAACTAAGACAGGTGGGGGATATACCCTATCTCTCAAAGCATTTGTAATATGTAAAACCGGGCAATCTTCTTGCTTCACTTGTAAAATCGATGTTTTTGTGAGTCGTCCTCTTTTTACAAAACACGGGCGACGTGTCTGTAATGCTTTGATAGAAAGAGACAGAGAGAAACAAGAGTAACAAGAGGAAGTTGCTGCATCCTAAGTAATCTAGCTGACTTCTCGTCATGATACTGCATTGCCATATTTCTTAACAGCACATTCACCGACTCATTACTTAATAGGCCACAATCCAAATCCTTTTTCATGAATGCGTGAATTTCAGTTTCTGTGCTTTTAATTTCGATTTTGTATCGTAAGTACCCTGTAAATAGTAGTACATTCTCTTCTCTTTTGTAGGAGTAAAACAAATAGAAACTGACTGTTGCGCCCTAATTGTATAGGAATATTAACCTTTAAAATAAGTTACTTTTAAGTATCAGCTACTTTAACTTTTAAAAACTCTTTACACTTTGAGCACCTTACGTTTATAGGTTTCATGTAATTCTCAGAATAAATAATTGTTCTTTTCCTAAACGATATTAACCAACTAGTCCTTTAATGGAGATGCAGTGAGTTCTTTGCGAGGTAGGAAATGAATTACATTACTTAGTTTAATTTAAGGTCTCACAAAGGGTAAAAGAGGGGGAGATAGGTTTGTGAATACAAGCCAAGATTCCTTATATAAACATGGACCTCAAATCAGTATCCTTCTCATTTATGGGCGAGTATAAGTTCGCAACCATACCACGGTAAACAGGCAAAATCAACAAATTCGGGAGATTTATATGAAAACGTCAGAAAGGAGAGGGATACGACTCTGCTTAGTTAACCTCAGATACCTCGTTTAGAAACACTCGCTCATCTGCCAATTTTTTTTTGGGGGGGGGGCCGGGGGCGGGGGCATTTGAGAAGATGGTTAGAATATGTCTGTACGTTCCACCACCTATCAGCATTTAACACTAAAACACTTCGGTAATTTTTGAAAATGAATATTTTACGTTACCCTGTACCCATACTAAAAAAGGATGTTTATTTAATCAGAAGCCAACAGCGGGAGGGGCAAATAACATCATGACAGTTGCTCGAATCCTATTTGTCTCTATGCACGATTCTACGCAACGCCAAGCGCTCGAACCTATCGAGAGCCGCGGATTTATATTCCTCGCTTGTAAGACGAATTTGTCCCTCAATTAGGGCCACGCCATGAAGATATTTACGGCAGCTGAGTTACATTTGCAAGAACTCATTTCCCCACGGCAGAGGTGATGCATCATTCTCACGCAATGGTCTCATTACCCGTAGGGAGATAACCTCCTTTTTCCATCGGATAAGAGGCTCAGTAGTGTGAACCAGAGACATACAGGATGAGCATAAAGTCTTTCCCTGATTACAAAAATTTATTACAAGAAAACTAATGTACGTGGAATATAATTTTTTTTTCAAAATGTAACTCTAGAAGTTGTTTTTACAACATATTACTACACTTCAACATGTGCTCTTTTTTGTTGCACGGAGAACGTCTAATCGATAATCAATTTCTCTCCACGTGTTCTCCAACATGTCTTCAGTTATTGTAGCAAAAGCGTCTGTTATTCTTGCCTTCAAATTTGTAATATCTGGAA
>Ga0136643_10010309_pt1 | contig 13802 bp, 13 predicted proteins | sample TergutLab28metaG_FD_96883 | JGI IMG/M metagenome (GOLD analysis project Ga0136643, IMG submission 96883) | Labiotermes labralis P1 segment gut microbial communities from Petit-Saut dam, French Guiana - Lab288 P1 (version 3) (version 3) | ecosystem: Host-associated > Arthropoda: Insects >...
GATATATATATATTTTATGTGTTTTTCTATACAAAACACATATATTTTATATAAAAAAAAAATATGTAAATCTCTATAAAATAAAAAAACTTTTATATATATATTATATATATATATATATATATATATATATATATATATATATATATACACTGTATTGTAAGACGCCATCTTGACAGCTAACCCCGATAACTGGAAAAGACATACGTTTTTATGCAATGTTCCAAACAATACAATCCCACTAGTGTTCAGTTCAACTGATACCAATTGAAGCTTATCATAAAGTAGTTTGAGGCTGTGGTTATAGCGATTTGTAGTTGTGGTTACAGTAATGTGAGGCTGTGGTTATAGCGATTTGAAGTTGTGGTTACAGTAATGTGAGGCTGTGGTTATAGCGATTTGTAGTTGTGGTTACAGTAATGTGAGGCTGTGGTTATAACGGTTTGAAGTTGTGGTTACAGTAATGTGAGGCTGTGGTTATAACGGTTTGAAGTTGTGGTTATAGTAATGTGAGGCTGTGGTTATAATGATTTGAAGTTGTGGTTACAGTAATGTGAGGCTGTGTTTATAAAGATTTGAAGTTGTGGTTACAGTAATGTGAGGCTGTGGTTATAGCGAATTGAAGTTGTGGTTACAGTAATGTGAGGCTGTGTTTATAAAGAATTGAAGTTGTGGTTGCAGTAATGTGAGGCTGTGGTTATAGCGATTTGAAGTTGTGGTTACAGTAATGTGAGGCTGTGGTTATAAAGAATTGAAGTTGTGGTTACAGTAATGTGAGGCTGTGTTTATAGCGATTTGAAGTTGTGGTTACAGTAAGGTGAGGCTGTGGTTATATCGAATTGAATTTTTGGTTAATTAATTTGAGGCTGTAATTATAAAGAATTGAAGTTGTGGTTGCAGTAATTTGAGGCTCTGGTTACAGCAAATTGACGTTGTGTTTACAGTAATTTGAGGCTGTGGTTATAGCGAATTGAATTTGTGGTTAAAGTAATTTGAGGCTGTGGTTATAAAGAATTGGAGTTGTGGTTGCAGTAATTTGAGGCTCTGGTTATAGCGTATTGACGTTGTGTTTACAGTAATTTGAGGCTGTGGTTATATCGAATTGAATTTGTGGTTAAAGTAATTTGAGGCTGTGGTTATAAAGAATTGGAGTTGTTGTTGCAGTAATCTGAGGCTCTGGTTATAGCGATTTGAATTTGTGTTTACAGTAATTTGAGGGTGTGGTTATAACGATTTGAATTTGTGGTTACTATAATTTGAGGGCTTCGTTAAAGAAATTAAAGGTCACACCTGACATTTTCCTGAAGTGACTGAGAAAAACTATGAATACTCTCCATCAGGACACCCGCCATCAGTCCCGAGATCGAAATGCAGAACATTTCAAATACGAAACAGCGCGGTACCAACATGATTTGTTGGTATGCAGTGTTTAGATACTTTTCGAAAGGAAGACGCAACTTGGAAGACCTAGACGTAAAGGAGATATTCATATTAAAATGGATCTTTAATACATAAGTTGGGGTGTGGATTGCATTGATTTTGCTCAAGATACGGGCACGCGGCAGGCTGTTGTGTGCACGGTAATGAACATTCTTCTTCTACAAAATGGGAGAATTTCTTGACTAACCGAGGAACTGTTAGGTTCTCAAGAAGGACTCTGCTCCGTGCTGTTAATTAGGCCCCAGCAGGGCCCAGCAACATATGCTCCGTAGCAGGACAGGAGCACAACCTGCAGTGTCCTGTTGCTGACAGGAGCACAACCTGCACTGTCCTGTTGCTGACAGACACACGAAACTTAATTCTGAACAGAACAGACACAAAGTTCGCTTTTGCAATTTCCATATTAACAGGAACACACGTGTATTTATTCAGCTTCTAGGAAAACTCATCGGCATCTTATTCATTATCGGCCATTTAGTGGGCTCTGATCCTTTCCAAACTACAAATTTGTTATAACCGTCTGTACCTTGGTTTTCCGATTTATCTTCCTCCAGTAAAATATTTCACCCCTCTACTTTTATGACTTGCTTATTTACCTGCTCTGTGTTTTAAAAAGTTTAATTCTTTTTATTTTATGATTCCAATTCAGAACATCCAGCACTTCCCTACTGTCGCCCCCCGCCTGTTTACATGCAACTGACTTTTTCAATACCTGAATAGGTTTGACGTTCACAGGGCCGTGCATCGCAATATATTTCTATAGTAAAACCAACTAGATGCAAAAATGTGTCAAATTTATTTTATTTTGTAACGACACTCTACATGTTTCGGGCGGTCTTTCCGTCCACCATCAGGAGTTCATGACTGTACATACAGCAACAGGCATTTGTCAAACAGATACTGCTGACTGCTTGCTAGCAAGCAGACAGCAGTATCTGTTTGGTTGCTGTATGTACAGTCTTGAACTCCTTATGATGGACGGAAAGACAGTCCTAAACATGTAGAGTGTTGTTCCAAAATAAATAAATTTGATACATTGGTGTATCTTTTTTATTGTTTCACCTGCATTCTTTAGATTATTTAATTACACACACCAACACATGCACACACACACACATACACACACACACACATATATATATATATATATATATATATAATTTAAGAAGTCTGAAATTTACATTAAAACACCAAAAACGCTCCTACATGTTTCGATCACACGATCATCCTCTGGGAGCTTATATTGTTCCTTGCTAAAATTATAATTTAAAGCATTCAGTGAATTACTTTGTTATGGTAACTTTGGTGCTGTGGCAGCATGTCGTGTTTTTGTGTGTGAGTCGTACGCTGTTTAGAATGAGCCTGGTTATGGTTGTGCGTCGTATGATGTGCAGGGTGAGACTGGTTAGCCAGTCTCACCCTGCACAGCATACGACGCGTGTATTGGTGTGTGTAATTAAATTTGTGTATCTTGTTGGTTTTACTGTAGAAACATGAAGAGGTTTTAAAGAGGGAACAGTCTGGGCAGCTCGACCATCTTACTGGCTAGACTGTGATTTCTTATTTCGCCAGAGCAGCAGATTTTCTCGTTCCCCGAAGTTAAAACCCATCCAGCCCCCTGTCAAATTGCTTCCACTTCTTTGTCTCCAAGCTTAAACTGCCCGGACCGTCATTCTAATAATTCGCCACCCTATGGCACAGATGTTGAAGTTGCGTGGAGCCCTACCTCCTTGCCCTACAGCGTGGTATTGAATTAAACTCAAGAAATAAGTTCTTATTTGCCTTTGATGTAATGTTGGTGTGTCTTAATGTTGGTGTTTCTTAATGTTAGTGTCTTAATGTTGGTGTGTCTTAATGTTGGTATGTCTTAATGTTGGTGTGTCTTAATGTTGGTGTGTCTTAATGTTGGTGTATCTTAATGTTGGTGTATCTTAATGTTAGTGTCTTAATGTTGGTGTATCTTAATGTTAGTGTGTCTTAATGTTGGTGTATCTTAATGTTGGTGTGTCTTAATGTTGGTGTGTCTTAATGTTGGTGTGTCTTAACCCTTTATTAATCATGGTTGTTGTTGAGAAGTGACAAGAATTTGTGATTAACAGCCATATTCATTATGGCAATGCTGTTGATGTTAATGTTATGAATTATCACAACAAAACTGCGCGTGCGCACTGCGTATAAGCATATCTCCCCAGTCTTTCTCCTTGTGGACCAAACAGACCAGAACAATGCCTACGTGCTTGTCACCAAGTACCTAATTCGTCCAATCAAGCCAATCGCGTCATCACGGTGTCCATGACCGCCATGTTGCTAAAGGTCCTATCCTTTAATACAAAACGAAGTAAGGCCAGCCACGGCTGCCAACCGGAACGCAGCGGAAACTTAATAAGGCTGTGTGAGTGCGATACCGGTAGAGACGGGAATTTCAGGCATTCCAATTACCGCGCTGCGTGCACCAGCATACGATACAGATTGATGTCTTCTCTTTTATTATCCGGATCGAATAATTTGACTTTTACCTGAACACGCGTTTGTAAATATATTTGTGTATTTTTTTTCAAATATTTGTGTATTATTTATTTGTCTACTTTAATTAAATATTTATTGAATAAAACTAGACCGAAATGTATGTAAAGACCCAGTCCGTATCGCGCAGTAAACACACTCCGTCTCTGTTATACAAACCAGTCAGTTAATGCTGTATAGGGAAATAATCGCTGTTTGTCCTGAGATCCGTACAATGTGAATAAATATATTTTGTAAGCAGAACGCAACGTTAAATCTGGTGGTACGTAAAGTGACCACTGGGCATCGAAGGGTTACGTAATTGATACTTATTTTTGCTGCTTTTATAATGACGTTTTGAACAACTTACTTTACAAATTGAAGTAAACTTCAGCTGCTTATTTGACGTTCACATGGCCGTGCATCGTAATATTATTTCTACAGTAAAACCAACCAGATGCACCAATGTATCAAATTTATTTATATTGGAATGACACTCTACATGTTTCGGACGGTCTTTCAGTCCATCATCAGCAGTTCAAGACTGTACATACAGCAACAGGCATTATCTGTTTGGTTGCTGTATGTAGAGTCTTGAACTCCTTATGATGGGCGGAAAGACAGTCCGAAACATGTAGCGTGTCATTCCAAAATAAAATAAATTTGATACACTGGCGCATCTGGTTGGTTTTACTATAGAAATCAGCTGTTTAATGTTTAAAAAGCATTCATTTTCCCACGCAGTGTGTTGGTGTGCTTAATATGCTTGTGACAGTAAGAAACATTCCGTGCTTTTGCTCTACAATACAAACGGACAACTCAAAGTTGGGCCCGAAGTTTTAAAAACTGTTAACTGGGACTGTATGTTGATGTGCCATATTAAGACAACAGATGGTCTACCAAGTTTTGGAACAGGGTGCTGAGGAATATATTTGGAGCTAAGACGGAGGAAGTACTGGAGACTGGAGAAAACTGCGTAAAGAGGATCTTCATGGTTTCACTGCTCATAAGTTATTAGTAGGTTGAACATGTAAAGTGAGATGAGTTGGGCGGTGCATGTAGCACGTATGGGGGGAGAAGAAAGACGCATACAGGTTTTGTTAGCTGCTTGCAGTTTCCATTTTCCTTGTCAATATATTAGTTACAGTCCTGATGATGGCTTACTCAAGCCGAAACGTGTAACCTACTTCACCTTGTATTTTGAGTTCGGTGTCATAACGTGGAAAAAGGTATAATTCTGTCATCGCTAACACAAAGGAGATGTCTAACCTCAAAATAATTTATCAACAAGCATATTGCTATGGTTTATAATCCGATCTGCTGACAGCGTCGTTAAATAAACCACAGAGACATAAAAATGAATGCTTATTGGCGTGTAAATGTGAACTTGCACATTGGCTGTGTCCTGTGTTACGTAGTCAAATGTAGATATACATTATAGAGTGAGCCAAGGGTAAGTATGGTGTATTGGCAGCTGGCAGGATTCCGAAGAAATAGAAGGCAGAGTCACTGTAGAATCCGAGAAACCGAGAACAAATATTGACTTGCCGGCTTGACTTTCCATCTCATTGTGCTCTTCCCCGCCTCGTCTTCAGGCTCACCTCACCTTATGCCTTCGTGTCTCTTCAGAGTCGTAAACAGAAAAGACAGGGGTGATAAATGTTCTTGTGGGCATATTGTTCTGTCCCACATTTACTCTGACTTTTCAGTCGGGGTCAATAAAACCAAATCGAAAACCATGCCATAGATACAAATTCTGTCCTGATATTCTCCCTGAAGCTTATGGAAACCGCGGTAAGTTAAAGCGAGCCCCTTTCCGACACATCACCCGATACAGATATACAGCTATGCGCCACATAACGATGTTTAGGTCAACGATGGACCGCATACACAACGGTGGCCCCATAAAATTATAATATTATAATACCATTGTGTTACAATTGCCTACAGTATTCAGTACAATAATATACTGTACAGGTTCCTAGCCTAGGAGCAATAGGCTATACCATATAGCTTAGGTGTGTAATAGGTTATACTGTACTGTCTAGGTTTGTGTAAGTACACTATGACGTTCGCACAACGACGAAATCGCCTAACGACGCATTTCTCAGAACGTATCTCGGTCGTTAAGCGACGCATATCTGTAGTCGTCCGTTCTGCTGAGCAGGTCTGCTATGTCACCTACTTCGGACGTGACGTAAGCTACAGTAATGTCAAAGACTTGCTCACTGAGCATCGCCATCAAGCAATGTGCGAGATAGCTAAACGTACTAAGGTTACGTTGTATACAGCTACGAACGGACAGGTCTTTCTCTGCGGACCCGGTATAGCTCAGTCAGTATAGTGTCTGGGTTAGAGGCTGGAAGGTCAGGAGTTCGAATAGCAACAGTATAAGAGATTTTTCCCTTCTGCCAACGGTACGGAACGGCTGTGGGGCCCAGCCAGCCATATGTTTTTTGCAGAGGGTAAAGCGGCCGGGGCGTGATACTGACCACTCACCTCCACCTACTGCAGACGTTAATAACGAGTAGAACTAGTCCATACCTCCCGATATGCGCTTTCGTGGCGTGCACAAGGCACAATTTAACTTCCACATCTTACCCGCTTTGCTATACGCGCGTGAATCGTGGGTTCTTAAAGAGAAAGAAAGAAGTCACATACAGGCAGTGCCCGCTTGTCCCTGTGGAAAAGGCAGGTTGTAAATTTCATGCCTAAATTGACCTAACTTACACATTAATATTCAGTCCGTACCACGCAGTAAACACTCTCCTTCTCGGTTATAAAATCCAACCAGTTAATGTTGTATAGGGAAATAATCGCTGCTTCAATAAAGGAGAAGTCTAAATTATCAGACAAAACAAAACCAGTACACTCTTTATATGGATCTTAGCTGCATGTTTCCGATTGAATCAGTCCACCATCTTGGCCTTGTACGAGAATAAGTGACAGGTATAGGGTAAATAATTGTCGAACATACGGTACTTCCACTGGGTTTTTCTGTCGTATCCCACGTCACAATTATCATTACGATAAAACTGGAATAGTAAGACTTCCATTACTAAGGTTAAGTGTATCAGAACATTATCAGTAAGACGTACAACGAATGAGCTGAAACTGTGTTTAAAATGTACGGCAGAAACGCAAGAAGTAAGAGAGAAGATTGTCATTTCCTTTCCATCCGAGGACACAGATCAATGAACCTGTACAGTCAGTTCATTGCTGTTTATTCCTATATCTATATGAAAACCATAAAAACGCTGCGTGCGCGGAAAGTAGAATTTTGTAAATTTGAACTTGGCGGTAAGCCGTTGCCAGTGGCCGCTCGGTCTAAGGCGTGGGTCTGCGGCCGCTCGCCTGCTGTGACTGTGTATTTGAGTCCAACCGGGGGCATGGATGTCTGTCTGTTGTGAGTGTTGTGTGTTGTCAGGTTGAGTTCTCTGCTACGGGCTGATCACTCGTCCAGAGGAGTCCTACCGACTGTGGTGCATCGTTGTGTGTGATCTAGAAACCTCGTGAATGAGGAGGCCCTGGTCCACTGTAGGCTGTTGCCCCCAAAAGAACTGGTGGTATACATAGCAACCATGAAGGTTTAAACGGTTAGCGAGGAGTGATATTAGATATTTCACTCATTATGAGCACAGGTTTTTTGTTCGAAACTTTGCCTCTGTAAAAGTCTCGTCTTACATCAATGTCGAAATTGTGAATATGTTGGCACAACTCGGAAGCCTGAAGCTGACACAAGTCACACCGAACGTCCCGTCATTACCCAGTAAGAGACAATCTTCTCGACTAAAGAGACAAATTAGTAGGTGACGTACTAACCGTCGCTTGGCGTGACATGGGAAACACGCGACTCAAATCAGTGTCAAAAATGTAGTTTTATTAATGTTAAAGTACGTGTTACACATGACAACCACTCTGTCCTAATGGCTAAGCAAGTACTGTGTATGCAGCTTTCTATAAACTGATAATTGCAAACAAATATTTTTTTTATTTTGTTTGTGTTTATGTATTTTTGTTATTTTGCACTGATCAACAAATGTACAATTGTTATAATAAAACCAACGAGATATACTAATTTCTCAAATTTATTTTTGCAATAAACTCTACATGTTTCAGACAGGTTTTCTGTCCATCATCAGGAGTCTAGCACTGTACACACAGCAATACGTACAGGTTATGCTGAGTGCCTGCTCGCAAGCAGTCAGCATAACCTCGTATGACATATACCATTGCTGTGTGTACAGTACCAGACTCCTGATGATGGACAGAAAACCTGTCCGAAACATGTACAGTCCTATTCCAAAAATAAATTTGAGAAATTAGTGCATCTCGTTGGTTTTATTATAAGAATATATCACGATGCACAGATCCTCTGAATGTCAAAATGCACAATTATTTCACAAATTATCACACTTCTAAGTGTTTCGACATTATTGTGTCATCCTCAAGGAGCTTGTAATCAATAACTTTGCAAGTTACACAAGTATTTCAAATGCAGCTGTTGGTATATTGTATTACCATCACAAGTATTTCAAATGCAGCTGCTGGTATATTGCATTACCAACAGCTTCACTTGAAATACTTGTGTAACTTGGCAAGGTATTGATTACAGGCTCCCTGAGGATGATACGACAGTGTCGAAACGTGTAGGAGTGTGATAATATGTGAAAAAACTGTGCATTTGTTGGTCATAGTACAAAATAACAAAATATGGACGGTACATGTATTAAAATGAAATAGTAGCAAACATAAGTACCTTCTGCTTGTTTTAATCAAAATACTTTCAGAACTCAAGCCTGAGAGAGTGTCTTACTGTTCTTCACTGCCTTCGTTTCACATTTACGTTTCAGTTCTCAAATTACTCCTCGGGATGAACCGCAGCTTCGGACAGCAGAATGTCTCTGTTTATATATTTCGTTTTTTTCTGTAACGAGGCCGAAATTTCGATATCTGAGGTTCTCACAGCGGTACTGTTGCTGAGGATTCCATTCTTCTGTGATGTTACTCTATGTCGCTGTAAAAGAATCTCCCGACGTTTCGAAAGATCGCATTGCGTTAATCTCCAGTCCAACAAAATAGCCACGGTCTTTCGCAACGTCGGTGGCTACTCGCCAAACAGCACGGTCGCAGCCAAGAAGACTCGAACTCTCGAAGTTGGAATCGTCCACAATTTACTGACGGTTACCAAATACACCAATCTTTGGTTTATTTCCCTTTTCCGCTTTAAACGGTTTACGTTTATTATAATTCATTTTGTGAGTGACTTTTCATTCTACATTCCCGGGATCGCAGAAATTTTACGCTAATTGCAGGTCTTTGTGAATTTGGGGTCCTTTTGCCGACTAGTTTCACGTAACTCAGTTAAGTTACATAAATTAATTATTATTTAGAAAAACCAGAATGTTAGGTATTTTCGTTGTTACACCGTGCATGTTGTCGAGTTACTCAATTATTATACCAACCACTGCACATATATAAAATTTATAAAATTTACACATTAAAACATTAAAAACGCTACGACATGTTTCGGTCCTAAGACCATCATCAGGGAGCTATATATTCCTTGCTAAAGCCATACTAGAAATAGTCACAGATTAATTTCGCTGTACCAGTTGAGTATTGTAGCAGCATGCCGTGTTGTGTAATGTTATGTTGTAAAGAGTGCCTGATGATGGTAAATGTGTAAATTTTATAAATTTTTTATATGTGCAGTGGTTGGTGTAATAATTGAGTAACTTGAGAATGTTAGTTATTTTATATTTTGAACAAAACATCTTAACGTCTAAAGTTTGGCTGCAAATTCTTTTACCACATTTTCTCGCAACGTTTCTGTTTTTACATACCTGCATATGATGTTTTTTCCGAATCACGTGATGCGTACGTCTGGGTAACTTCCTGCACCTGCAGTGCCCTCTGTACCTGCGGCCAAATTTCGAAATTCCTTGTTTTCGGTGCATTCACAACAAAATGTACCTGCGCCATTTATATTTCCCGTCCGTCTGTCCACAAGCAACAATGTAAAAAGACTAAATAATTTGTTTGCAGTCTTGCTAAGCAGCGTCGATATTTCAATGTAGATACAATTTTATAAAAACGAAAGGGCACTCCATACTTAGACACAATTGCATGCGATTTGCTCCCCTGTCAATCTAACTGTATATCGTAACGAAAAATATTCCGAAGGCAAGTTTCAGATAAGAACGCAGCCCCAGTTTTGTGCCACAAGAAACTCGTCCACAGTTAGCTGATAACGAGCTAGCGACCAGGCGTGTATTCTTACGGTAGGCAGCTCTTGCTACATCGCCGGCTGCGCCGTGTAACAAACATTAGCTATACTACTACCGAATTTTTCGACTCTTCATAAAATAATTTTCTTGTTCTTCTTCTCCACTGGCTCCTCACAGGACCTCGGCGTCTCCCACGATCAGTTTCCACATGTCTGTATTGCCAGCTATTTTTCTTCAGCCTCTCTGACGCCCCATTTTCTTCACATCATTTCACCATCATCAAACCATCTCTTTCTTGGTTTTCCCATAAAAGATTTTTAGGGTGATTAATTCAAAGGCAGTGAAACTGGTGGCACATGTAGTTAGCATTCGGGCACAACACAAATGCCTGCAAGTTTTTGGCCGGATAACCTCTGAACAGAATTCTTTGTAGACACGTTCGCAAACTAGCGAAAAGCGGCTATTAGCTACGTGACAACCGTCTGTCCGTCCGTCCATCCGTCCGTCCGTCCATCAATCCGTCCGTCGGTCGGTCCATCTGTCTGTCCGCATGGAACATCTTTGCTCCCACTGGAAGGATTTTCATGAAATTTTATATTTGAGGATTTTTCGAAAATCTGTCCAGAAAATTCAAGTTGCATTAAAATCGGACAAGAATAACCGGTACTGTACATGGAGAGCAATACACTTTTTGATCATACCTCGCTCATTGCTTCGTAGAATAAGAAATGTTTCAGAAAAAAATTTGTAGAGAAAATCAAAACACACATTTTATATTCTGTAACTTTTTCTCTGAAAATCTTGCCTTTTATGACATCATGCGGAAAACTCTTGTAGAACGTGGCAGGCCACAGATGACAATATAACGCATGCGCATTGCATGCTGGATACATAAGGCCACAAACACAAACTCAGGTTGTGTAATAATCATTGCTTCCCCACTACAACAGTAGTTGCACGAACGCGTCTGAATATTACGTTATACGTATATTGCCTGTCTTGTTGAAGACCTAGGCATGTGTTGATGATAATATTAAAGTGGATCTTAAATAGTGTGGAATCTATGCCTTTTTGTGAGTGCGGTAATGAGCTTAGTGTTTTTGTAAGTTGCGGGGTATTCCTTGAGCAGGCGAGTAGCTATGCATTGCACTGTTGCGTGGAGTTAGGAGTTTGTATATCTTTTGTTATATGTGACAAATATCTGATGTGCTGATTAGCAGCGTGTTGCTGCGTTTTTACTGTACGCCACTGATATTAAGACCTGGGTGCAATTTTTTTTTATTGCAGTCTTGTTTATTTTGTGGACACATTTGACATTCAGATGGCCATGCTTCGTGATACATTCTTATAATAAAACCAACGAGATGCACTATTTTCTCAAATGTATTTTTGTAATAGAACTGTACGTGTTCCGGACAGGTTTTGTGTCCGTCATCAGGAGTCTAGCACTGTATACACAGCACTAGACTCCTGATGATGGACAGAAAAACTGTCCGAAACATGTAGATTTCTATTCCAAAAATAAATTGGAGAAATTAGTTCATCTCTTTGGTTTCATTATAAGAATATTTGAGGGTATATATGAGAGTGAACAAACATTCAAAGACAATGTATGTTCTATATTATTGTAGTAATTGTTTTATGACAAAAGATGCGTATCTGTGAGTGCGATTACATACACAGCATTTTTTTGTTCACTGCTGCCAAATCGATAAAACAGATCTTCACATTATGTCGTTGCACATGTATAAGGTTCGTGAAAATCCGGTCTAAGAAAGGCCATAACTGACTTACGGACGTTTATGAAGTTTCGCATATTTTCTCCACCTACTGTGACACATTTAGATGCAACTCAGCACGCCATATCTCCAAGTAATGCCTTTGGGTAAACAATTCGGCACAGAACATTTCCACAAAAATTTACTGAGTGAATCCGAGTTTCATGCAAACCTTAGGGCCGTAAATGAGTTTCAATCCATTTTTTTCCACCATCATTATCTGATTTGCTGAAATTAGGTATAATAAATATGTTGAGCATTTGTGATTTTCGTGAAAATCCGCACCGGGAAAATCCCATACTTTTCTTATAGACGTAAACTAAATTACGTTCGCACGTGTACCGTAAAACGGTATGACATTTGGAAGATGAAGAACGCCTTGCTAAATTCCGTGTACTACGTCATACAGGATACAGTTTTCGATCCTTCTCTTAGCTTCAGCCAAACAGAAAAGTAATTAACAGGGGCAATTTTTCAACTTCTGTGCCAAATTTGTGTCAAATCTCTAGTAGCGGCGCTAAAGGATATCGTGAGATGTGATCATCTGGAAGTAGTGCTTATGCTGAAGATATCGCGATGATAGAAATTCCTCTCTGGCATCCACATCTCATCTCGAAAGTGGGGAAGCGAAGGAATGGGGTCGTAATGGGCAGAGGGTCGGGAGACGTCTGTACCAGTAATTAACACGTCACTTCTTCCGTCCGTCCGTCCGTTCCGTTTCATTACGTTTAATTTCTTCCCGGCCAGTAAAACAGAAATATCCCACACTTCAGTTTTTGAAACCATTTTATTGATTCGGATCTGAACGTCATTTAGGTGTCCTTTAGACAAAACATTTGGTAGAATTAAGAACAGCGAACGACCTCTACATGAAGATGCGTTCATTGTAGTTTTTAAGCTTTATTTCCATCCTTTTCAGTTTACATTTCCTTGGTGAATGCTGTTAGTAACTCGGATTATGCGAATTCGCGGATGTAATCCAGTAGTCTTCAGTATGATTTTAGAGTTTCCGGTTATGACTAAAGCTTGTTACCAACCTTCGCAATAAATAATCCCCTAGGTTGTGTTTTGCTTCTGATCTGTATTTCATTCATTTAGCAGTCTGCCTTACGACAGGTCCAAAGCTTCTTCCAAAGTCAGTTCTCCACATAGTGCGATCTAGAGCTTCCTCCTTCAAATGAGAGTATCCTCTCCTTTCCTTAAGATCATCCAGTAGCTTCCTACGTCTTCTTCCTCGTCTTCCTGTCACTTCTAGCCCCCCTTTCATCCTTCCTTCAATAACCCCTTGTAGAAGGCCATTTCTACGCCAAACGTGACCAATCCAGTTAGCCTTCCGATTATTATTTCACGTAGGATATTCCTCTGCCCCTTGACTCTAAGTAATACTTCATCATTTCTCACATGATCGGTCCATCTAATCTTCTCCATCCTTCACCAGCACTACATTTCAAAAGTTTCCAGGTGTTTCTGATCTACTGCACGAATCGTGCAACTTTCAGCACCGTATAAAGCTATGCTCCAAATGTAGCATTTTGCTAGTTTCTTCCTCAATTTTAAGTCCAATGTGCTAGTAAAAAAGCCCTCTTCTTAGTTGAAGAATAAGAGACCAACTTGATGTCATTAGTTATTAAGTTTTATTTCACTTTTTTTATGCTCAACATGTTTCGGACATTAATACATCCATCATCAGGAGCCTGCGACTTTTCTATTGTTTTACCACGGATACCAACCCAACCCAGCCACACCGAAACTCCAACACACATCGAAACAAGAACACACGACCAATGTGGTGATACAATAGAAAAGTCGCAGGCTCCTGATGATGGATGTATTAATGTCCGAAACATGTTGA
>Ga0136643_10010310_pt1 | contig 13799 bp, 3 predicted proteins | sample TergutLab28metaG_FD_96883 | JGI IMG/M metagenome (GOLD analysis project Ga0136643, IMG submission 96883) | Labiotermes labralis P1 segment gut microbial communities from Petit-Saut dam, French Guiana - Lab288 P1 (version 3) (version 3) | ecosystem: Host-associated > Arthropoda: Insects >...
AATTCCATTATATTAACAGGGTGTTGTGGCAGCATATCTGTAATATAAATTATACTTATTAGGTAATTGTCAAAATAGTTAATTTTTAGTAACTTTGGCCTGGTATTCTTGTAGTTGTTGTTAAGTTTTGCCTGTTGGGCACTAAAACTAAACTATTTTGACAAATACTTAATAAGTATAATTTACACAACACGATATGCTGCCACAACACCCTGTTAATATAATGGAATTATATTGTGAATGTTTTTAAAATGACTTTAGCAAGGAAAAACGTAGCTCCCTGAGGATGATCTTAGGATCGAAACATGTCGGAGCAATTTTAAGTGTTTTAATGTGAAATTTTATGTACGTGCATTTGTTGGTTGATAATTAAAGTACAAATTTTACATTTTCCGTACACAGTGAATTTTTGTGTTTTGTATTGATCGCAGTAAAATCTAACTTAATTTCCCTGTACAGAATTACCAGATCGGGCTTATACTTGATATGGAGTTTAATTTGCGGTACGCACTGCATATTTGTATATTATTTAGTTTAAACTCAGTGTTTATAGGGTTAATACATTTCTAAATATTATCCTATTATCTTCTCTTACGTTTAGCACGATGTGTCATTCCTACAGGTTTCTTGTTTCAACAGTCGCAAACATTCCCCTGTTGCCATGTCACAGTTACCAAAGTCTTTTTGAGTATATTTTATTACTAGTACGTAATCACCTTTCGTTATTACAAGTTATGAAATTCGTCACAGTTTACTATTTTTGAAACTTTATGGTTTTTTATACAATAGAATTATTTTTATTTTTAAATACCACACTGAAACCGTACGTCTTATTTCACTTCGTCAAAAATTGGGATTGGGGAAAGAATATTTTTGGAAAAATTATGTTTGGGCAGGCAATATAAAGTATTTTCTGAAAGGAAACTTCAGTATTATACACGAGGTGAAACATGTGTGTGAATACAGCTTAAAGTGCAAATTAGTGAAGTTGTTAACGAAATCTAATCTGTTGATATCTTTGCAGTGTGTAGACAGTAGTTGGTGTAAACACGTTCCTTTCAGTGTCGTAACAGATCTTCTGTGATTATATTTCTATAAGGAATGGTCACAACTGTTACTATTTCAAGACTCTTTAAATCAATCATTACTCGACTCAGCAAGCTTGGAAGAATGTCGTTTGTCGTTGTATAAATTTGAGAACTTAAAAACCTCCATGTTGTTCTGAGCAAACATTTTGAAGAATAAAATGAGCTATCTTATGGCCCCCTTCAACACAAATTCTCATGCACTTTTGACAGAATAATCAATGTAGTTTGATGGGTTTTTGTTGATTTAAAGTTATTTAAGTCTGAGAAATTCGGAGAAAAAAACAATCCAGAAATTCTAACACATTGCATCAGCTAGTTTTTAAGGATGGTGCTGTTTGTTTATCAAAGAAGCTACGTTTACAGTTAAAGGGGGCACTGTGGGATATCAAAATTAGCGTACGAAGTGTTACAGCTTAAAGCAACCCAGTTTAGTGCCATACAGTTCCTGAGCTAAGATTGGAACACAAATGAATTCAGTGACAAATTCAAGGAGCGATCCTTCGAAATTTCTATATGTTTCTATAGTACGGTTTACGAAATTCGGAAAATCTTTATTTGCAAAGTTTAATTAGAATTTTTTAAGTTCTGAAATTCCCAAATTTTTTCTCTTGCAGTGTTATTAATTTTCCTTCGGAAAGATTATAATTTTATAGGCTACACATTTTGAAAGTTGGTGTTAAAATTTACACAGCGATCATTCTATATTTGGATGTCGGCTGCATTATTTTCGTTCAGAATATTAGCCTTTATGTTTGGTATTCCAGTACAACTGATGTCTTTGCACATACATGGACTTCTGTACAGTACACTTATACATACGCGTTTTTGTTATGTAAGTGTGTGTCTGTGATAATGCTAGGATTCTTTTACTGAACACCTGAAAATATTTAAAATATACTATTATTTGTAGCCCAAAAATTTCCAGGGATTTTTTTTTTTGAATTTTCTGCTGCGCTTGGGTCATTTTACGAGCATAATAACCACAAATCTCATTTTAAGGTTTGTTACACACAGCTTTTAAGTAATCGTTTAAACGCTGTGAAACGCAGGTTATTTTACAACGTTGCAAAATATGAAACCCAGCTCGAGGACTAATATTATGTCCAACAGATAATTTGAGATAATACAAAAACTGGTTTCAAATTTAACGATAGTTGCTCATAATTAATGAAATAAAATTTGAATACAGTTGTGGTATAATTTTAAATTTCTGTTATTTACGTGAGCAGCCGGGATACCGTAGTGTTTGTGCTATGCAACGAATTGACCGACGCAAGAGTAGGGGTTTGATTCCCGAAATATGCTAGAGTGCTTTCTCTAATCCAAACTGTCCGTACAGATCCTTTGCTATTGGCAGTTTTCTATTCAAGTCGTAGCGGGAAATATTACCCCCCCCCCCAAAAAAAAAGATCGGGGTGTAAAGCTGACCACTTAAATCTATCTAGTGTCAAGGTTAAGAATTTGTGGAGCTACATCCCCAACCCCCATACACCTCCGTACAGCGCACAACGACAACTTTACTTTTATTTAGTTACTTAATGCTGACATTGAATGGATCTTGAATATTGAAGGAGGAATTTTTTGCTGAAATGACACAAACTTTTGGTTTGGACGTTTCGGCAATCCTTCTGCCTTTTAAGGCCATATCTTGTCAACGTCGTCAGGTAAACTACAAGACGTATTCTAGATTTTCCTGCAAACAAAAGAGTTATTTTTAAAATTCAGTGGTGTAATATTTTTTTCCCTTTTCCTTTGGACAGTTTCTCAGAAACTATACGAAGTACGTAAGAAATGCCCATTCACATATTTGGAAATACTTTCTCTTTCGCAGCTAAAAAAGTGTGTCGTTAAATGACAGAGTTTTATCTGACAGGTAACACTAAGTACGACTATTATTCTTCTCACAGAGCACTGTTAATATGACTCCAGTTTAAAGTAATCTGCCAATGGAAAACAATTACAATCGTGACTAAAATTTCTGATATTCCGGTCGTCTTAGAGTAGAAAATCCACACGTTTCGATGGCACGATCTCTCTCGGTCATCAGGTGGTACGGAGAAATGGGAGAACTTATTTTGGCGGGAACGTTGTCTACAGCTAGTATAAATCACGTCATGCTTTGACTTGGCCCAGAAATTGCTTGTATTTCTAACAGCCTAATGGAAGTTGCACATTTTTCCTTCATTAACCAACACACTTTATTTCTCCCATAAGCCATATTTATCTTTTAAAAAGATGGAAGAATTTTTTTTTACGTATTTGATGTCCTTACAGCGGAGTTAGAGAAGATTGAAATTTAAACTTTAGACGCCTAACTTCAACTATAGTTGACGTACCGCGCCGCTAACCTCAAAAATTACATTATTTATATATATTCAACAAATATAGGAACCGAATATTTTAAACATGGTATACTATCCGTTTTTCTCTTCAAAATCCAGTTTGTTTAATAATTCTAACGTATTTGGTTCCTGTATTATTCACATTTTATATACAGGATGTGCTAAAATTGAAAAAATAATTCCGGCGCCAAAAGGTTAATGGGGTGTGATCCGATAAAGATATATGAGAAGTTGCCGGCTTGTCCAGAAAATTGTATAGCCTTTATCTTCAGGCGGCCAAGTATTCCAAGAAGACCCCTAGACGTAACATCACATCAAAAAACCCAAATATTTAATATTTATTGTAGCTGTGTGATCTTGAATTAATATCAAAAATACATTTTCGATCGTCATGCTTTGGCATATGAAGATGAAATGAGAAGTATTCTGGGTTTAAATTATGTACTTTTTACGCACGTGGCTTCTTACTGCAAAACGTAACGGAAGTAAATATGTTGCGTATGTCCTTCACGCCCTGTACCTTAGGCCATAGGCTTAATATTTGATGCAATTCAAAGTATAATAGCAATTTTTGTTTTAGATGAGTGCTCTCCGTCATGTTGTCAGTGACCAATAAAACGCATATAGCTGCTTGTGTCTAACACACCTATTATTACATCGATTACAATTTGAAGATAATTAAGCGATCATGTCAGCGACATGTTTAGGCTTCTTTATAAAGCCGTCTTCAGGCTGTTACCACAAAAGCTGTTTTCATATACAATTAGCAATATTTATTACCCCACGAGATCACGTTTACTCTAAGGAATGAGATATAATATAGGATATAAAATGTAAATACAATTATAAAATAACATAAATTATTAGAATCATGTTAAAATAGTGTTTGATCATGGTCGAAGTCATTCGGTGAACATTTTGTGAGAGTTTTGCTACATTACTTTGCATTTCCTTCTGTTAATGGAAGGTTGTATTTCATGAGGCTCATTTACTTTGATGTATGTGGAACATATATATATGTATATATATATATATATATGTATATATATATATATATGTGTGTGTGTGTGTTTTCCTGTTGGTCTTTGGCCTAACGTGGGCCATGACCTCCTCATTCTTGAGGTTTCTAGATCAAACAAAACGACCCATCACAGTCGGTAGGACTTCTCTGGACGAGTGAACAGCCCGTCGCAGAGACCTCTACCTGACAACACACAACACCCAACACAGACTTCCATGCCCCCGGCGGGATTCGAACCTGTAATCCCAGCAATCGAGCGATAACAGACCCTCGCCTTAGACCGCGCGGCCACTGAGATCGTCATATATACATGTATATATATATATATATGTGTGTGTATTTTCAGTTATAATGAGAATAATGAGAAACATTTTTGCAAACGAGACATATGAGAGCTTTTGGGTGTTATGAAATGTTGACAAACGAAATGTCGAATTGTGTTACTGAAAACTGAAGGCTTTATGCTCTGTAGGTAAGAGAACTATAAGGAGAGGTGGATAAAATGCAAAATGGAAAAATTCTACCATTGATGGTCGTAGTGATGATGAAGTTGATGATGATGATGATGATGATGATAATAATAATAATAATAATAATATCTTAATAACTGTTTGAAAGCTGCGTTACTAAAGAGAAAATAATTAGTCGAAATTTTTGGGGAAAACTTTGTTAATGCAGTAACCAGCATCATTCCATAAATCAAATTCCTTATTGTGACACTGATAGTTGCTTACGCGGTCAGGAAATTTTGTGCCTTTTCTAGGAGCCAACCCGCCAGCTGTCTTTACAAAAGCCTGCCGCAATACACACTGTGCTCCAGACAACACTATGACAAATTATGTCCAAGATAAGGTCTCTGTACTTTAAATGTTTTTTATTTCAGTTAAAATACAGAACGCTGCGTCTTTTTAACGTTGGAAATTCTGCAGTTCCTATTCATTGTGTCTAATTATATAAAGAAATTATTATATATCCTTTCATCAATCTATCATTCTCAGTCCAAATATTTTAAAAATATTTCCAAGTTTTGAAAACATTGTTGTCACCTAATCACTTTATTTATTTTCTTTTTTAATAACTTTTTAACTCGTAAATGTGTTTCTTGAATTTTTTAATTCTGTTTTGTTCATTTTCTTGGTAAAAGATTTTTTGTAATATAAACTTTATTACTCTGCATGCTCCATTACTATGGTTTAATACTACATGCATCGAAGTTAACCTTGACATATTATCTTCTACTATTTACTTATTCCATTTACAGTTTTTGTTCCTTATCTATCTTGTCATATTTACACACTGAACTTTGTCTAACAATATGCTGTTCGCGAATTCTTTGAAGTTTTTGTAAAATTTTTTACTAAGTTTGTCTTTACTAACTGGCCAGTTGCCTGACAGTATTACCGCTGCTTTTAGTCTATCCCTTTCGTGTTCTAGAAGTTTGCATTCATATAGGATGTGATCCACTGATTGTGCACCTTCATCGCATGAGCACATTGGGCTCTGTATTGTTTGTACATGAATTGGTAAACGATTTCTCATTCTTTTAGTTCATTAACGTTTGGACGCCTAACGTCAACTATAGTTGACGTACCGCACCGCTAACCTCCAAAGTTGCATTTTATGTATTTATTCAACAAATATAGGTACCGAATATTTTAAACATGGTTTGTACTCTCCGTTTTTTCTCTCTTCAAAATGCAGTTTGTTTCATAATTCTAACGTATTTGGTTCCTGTATTATTCACATTTTATATACAGGGTGTGCTAAAATTTAAAAAAAATAATTCCGGCTTCCATGTTTGTTCGAATATACTATTAACAGAGCTATATGAAAACAAGTCTAGGCACAACTTTATTAATAATTTATCATCAGCTACATGTTTCGGCTTTGTACGCCATCTTTAGGCTGAATACATTACTGTAGTATGAACCGTATATTACAATGCCGTAATATACAGTTCATACTACAGTAGTGTATTCAGCCTGTATATGGCGCACAAGCCGAAACATGTAGCTGATGATAAATTATTAATAAAATCGTGTCTACACTTATTTATATATAGTTTATTTATATATTATATATAGTTTATTTGTATATAGTTGTAATAGTAGTAAATCATCTGCTTCTTTTCAAGTTGTAGATCTAGTATATGATATCGTGTATAGATATATGTCAACAATTTGGAGGCACTTCCCATCTTAATTGTCAGGTTTGAAATCAGGGGAAGTACATCTCTGCTAAATGTCGGTATGTATCTAAAAGAATGTATGACGTCACAACCCAGAAATATGATATAATTTTCGCCGCTTTGTAAATGTAAAATTTCAGCCATCGCTTTTTTCCTGATGACCCAATAATTTTAGACACTGAGGCTGAAAAAATAGACTTTGATCTCCCTTTGGTTTACTTACGTAAAAATTTTCATTCCAAAGCTCACAACGCTTTAATTTCAGTGTACAATTATATTTAAGCTGGATTAAAATAATTATTTTTGGAGACGGTAATGGTCAAAGAGTGTCTCAAATATCGCCCACTCATTGTTATTTTTCTGCCCTTAAAAATTAGTTTTCGGAAGAGCTGTAAGAAAATAGGCCTTGGAGGCTTACGTAATTTAACTGACAATTACGCCCACAACATTCTTATCTATTTCTCCTTAATCAACTCTTTCGCATACGAAACTTTACTACCAGCTATTTGTAAAACACTTTATTATACAAAGCTGCTACATGTTTCGGCCATATATTTTAGCCATCTTCATGGAGTTACAAGTTTCGTCTATGTGTACTGCGTATAGGACAACTTGTCATATATAATTGGGAGAATATATGCTTGTATATTATATTATATAATTTATTATATATTATAGTATTAATTGATATATTATTTATATAATATTTATGCAATATAATGTAACAAGTTTGTTTATATTAGACTGTTGCACGAGAGATGTACATGGCAAATATCATGTCCTTCATATTAGAGATTTAAAAAACTGTGAAGATATTTGACAGATTTTCCCTACTTTTTAAACGTAGGGGAAACTCAGTACCCCTATTTATTATATTAACATGTACTCAAAAAGGGTATTTCGTTAAATGATAGACTAGGTTCTGTGACTGCATGTTTCGACTAGGAAACACCCATTTTCAAATAAATCCGGACCCTTTCTGTATTAAATATCAGGGCACTGACATAATATATTAAATGCGAACTTTTTACTGTAATTTCTGTGTGTTTCAGTATTTCAAAATTATAAATCTCTCAAATTTTATAGTCTCCCACTTCACAACGTGTTAGCTTATTATTATTATTATTATTATTATTACAGAGAGTGATTAGTGTTTAAGTATTATTATTATTATTATTACGGAGTGATTAGTGTTTAAGGTAATGGAATATGTAGACATAAAGTTACAATTGAATATGAAATTGAAGAAAGATAAAGAAGATGAATTAAACTTATGTTTATTGGACTGTGCATCATCTTGATAGTTGAATAAAGAGAGACCAACTTGATGTCACTTGCTTTATTATTTCATTATTTAATGCTCAACATATTTCGGATGTTAATACATCCATCTTCAGGAGCTTGCGACTTATTTGTTGAGTTATTTCATGGGTTGTATTGTTCTGGTTCGATGTGTGTTGGTGTTACGGTGTGGCTTGGCTGGGGTGGTGTGGTATCCTTATGCAAGCTGAAGCACTGAAGTGTATTAACATCCGAAACATGTCGAGCAGTTGTGGTTTGGCTGGGGTGGTGTGGTATCCGGATGCAGGCTTCCGGATACCACACCACCCCAGACAAACCACAACGTAACACCAACACACATCGTACCAGAACAATACAACCCATGAAATAACTCAACAAATAAGTCGCAAGCTCCTGAGGATGGATGTATTAACATCCGGAACATGTTGAGCATTAAATAATGAAATAATAAAGCAAGTGACATAAAGTTGGTCTCTCTTTATTCAACTAAGATGAATTAATTTTGTTTGTAAAAATCCACGCACAATAATGTAAGTTATTTCTTTTCTATATAGTTAGCGATATTTTTTATTATTTAGCTAGTGAGTTAGTCAGCCAGTTAATGAATTAATGTAACTTGAAATGAAGTCGTGTACATTTTTAAACTGTCGCTCAGAACTGAGCTGATTGTATCAGTATGTGCCAACGAAATACCAGGTGATATTTCTGGTGTTAGTATTATTTGGTTTTTGAGACCTGTTTGGTGTAGTGACAATAAGATAACTAAGATACGTTCAGGCTTGGATATATCTTCAGTGACTGAGATAAGGAGATTAATTTTCCTAAATTACGTAACGTGATAAATTTTTAGATTTAATTTTGCCACAGGGATGATTAGGAAGACAGTACTTTTCTGGGATATGAGAACGTGTAGTTTGGCAAAATGGTCGTATAGTTCTCGACGAAACTGCTTCCTGTACCATCAGGACACAGAACTACAAAGCATCACAATCCAGACTACAATATAGAAATACAAGTTTTTTGTAACTTATAAAATCGAGGATGTTTGCTGGGTTTGTACATTGCAATATTTTTTGTACTTCTAATCGGTACAAGTACGAAATCTGAAGTCTTTGGTCTTGTAGGTCCTGACATAATTTCGGTCCAGCAAAAACTATAATTTTTAATTTACTCTTACTTCTCACCCCTCATGGATAGTTCTTGCCGTTTGTGGGACTCTTCCTTCAGGAATATCTATAAACAGTGTCTACAATTTGATCACTCATATTGCTGAATCTCTTTGAAACTTTTGTCCTAATTTAAAATGTACCATTTTCAGACTCTTGTAAACTTACTCCTAGTCGTGAGTAAGAAGTGTCACGTGTTCACTGCACATTTGTAGGGCTTTCCTCGTACCTTATGTTTAGTTAAAGGTATTTAATCTGTTAATTAGCCTTAAGTAATTACAGTCTACTTTCTATTTTTAATTTTAGTATTCTTTTCAATGTACCTATAACCTGTTATTTATAATTCTCTGTAAATGTATGCGCTTCATTGGTTAACATCTTCAAGATTTCTGTTCTAGGCGTGAATTTTTTTTTTATTTCTAAGTCAATGTTCTATATGTAACAAATTATAACAGTTAAATTAGTCTGAAATAATTCTCAGCGCTCCATGCAGCAGCCCATTAGATATTGTCATCATTATGGCGGGACGTATTTAGAATGTTTATAAAATGTATAAACAACCAACAAATGCACTTTAATTTTATGACGTATTTTTATTTATAATATTTTCACAAAAGTCTTTCGGCCAGTAATCCGACCATCTTCAGGGTGATATTTTTGGTGCCAGAATAAAATTGTAATTAAATGTGTCATATTCACTCCATAATATTAAAAACACATAATTTCTCTTAAAATGTTAACCGAATGTTCGTTTTTACATTTTATAAATATAATTAATACTAGGAATGTGAAGAAGTATTACAATTTTTAGAATATATTTATGCGTGTCGTGATTTGTAACGTGCAAAGTAATCACAATACCGATTTTGTCGTTTATATCAGGGGTATCAAATTTTATGCAATGGAAGAAATTTGGAGTTTCATAAGCTATTTGCGAGTTAAGTGAAAATAGTGCCGCTTCAGCCGTGTGGACCGGCTCTTTGTGACGGCATTACTTCCATAACTGGAAAGATTCAATTTTGTAAGAGTTACACGAGTTAGCGCTGGGCCTACAGTGGAGAGGAAGACGCTATCAAACTCGATACATTATTTTCATCTTCAGTTTAGAACCCATTACTAAAACTGCACACTTAGTATTCCGCACAATTTACTGCTGACGCACCACTTGGTCTCGAAATCTATAGAATTCTCGGAGACCAATTAACATATCTTCAAAAATTTTGTATTTTTTTATATTCTAAAAGACGAAATATTTTTCTTAGTAACTGACCAACTTAATGCACAAATATTTGTTTTATAATAAGTTTATTATATTTCTCTACATGTTTCGAGCACTGTTGTGCCCATCATCAGTAGGTCAAAATTGTATTACACAGCATCTGGTATCATCACACTCTGTAGGTGGCTGGTGTGCACCGGACGGCCACCTACAGAGTGTGACGATACCAGATGCTGTATAATACAATTTTGACCTACTGATGATGAACACAACAGTGCTCGAAACATGTAGAGGAATATAATAAACTTATTATAAAACAAGAATGTATGCATTAAGTAGGTCAGTTACTAAGATTATACTGAGATGAACGGTCAGAAAAATATAAAAAAAAACCACTAAACATTTTTTCGATTTAAATAAAATTTTCTTTTTCATGTGTAGATAAATTATATACAAATTTAAAATTGACCGTGCTTGGTAATAATGATAATGATTTGAGTAAAAAATTTAAAGAATTTTATGATTAGAAAATTATCTGTTGCATGTATACCTCAAAAGAATAACATTTTCTGTTCCTTGAAAAAAATCAGTAAAAAATGAAGAATGTAAAACTGCGAGAAACTGTGGCTAGGATAAAAAGTTAAGTTCAATCGACGTTTATGACTGATCACATAGATTTATAAAAACAGGATACTTTCAGAAAGGGTCTTTATTACATATAAATTCGGGTAATTGGCGTCCTGCATTTTGGGAATTGTTGGTTGTAAATTTTTGGTAAGAAATCATTTCGTATTTAACAAGAGTAATAATTAGACCAACATTTGTGAAATTGTAACTTCTACACTTTTTTCTTAGTTTTGAAGACTCCGCCAATTCATATACAAACTTATTCGTATTTTCTTTGTGTAGAAATAAGTTAGGTTCAGGTGGACAGGACAGGCTTTGTGCTAGGTGTTAGGATTTACACGTCGGAACTCGCTTGTCAAAAAACATCGTCTTCTACTATGATGACATCTCGAAATCAACATTTCTGTTCATAAGGATTATATTTCATGATCTATAAAAAATTAATATACCTGTTTAATAAACGTGCTAGTATTTGCAGTCAGCATTTACGTCTCTGGCTGAAAGTACAGAAGGCCTACCGGAGGTTAGAAACATCACGATTGGTTACTTAAAATTGCATTTTTAAACAGGAAGGCAATCACACTAGGACCTTGCGTGTTTTTGTAATAATGTCTGTTTTGTGTTTAGTTAAATGAATATTAAATGAGTAATAGTTATGATGTTATATTTGTCATATATGAAAAATGGTATTACAATCATTCCGTTCTGGGCAGACACAAGAAATAAATTTGTACTTGCCCGTTTAGTAAATAACTAAGCCCGAGTTCAGGGACTACTATTTGAGAGACTGCTAGTTGAGGTACTACTAGTTGAGGGACTACTAGTTCAGGGACTACTAGTTAAGGGACTACTAGTTGAGGGACTACTAGTTCAGGGACTACTAGTTAAGGGACTACTAGTTGAGGGACTACTAGTTGAGTGACTACTAGTTCAGGGACTAGTAGTTCAGGGACTACTAGTTCAGGGACTACTAGTTCAAGTACTACTAGTTGGACTACTAGTTGAGGGACTACTAGTCGAGGAACTACTAGTTCAGGGACTACTAGTTCATGGACTACTAGTTCAGGGATTACTAGTTCCTTCGCTTTTCAAGAAATTACTCGGATGTTACGGGACCCGGAGTTTCGAAACTGTCTTTAATTTATCCCACAATTTTTTTCTATGCTGAGCCAGATAAGTCCACGATACGCCTTCCCATCCCAAATATTTTATGACCACTTTCAGTATCTTTCCAACTGTGCCTAGGCTCTCCGAGCGGTTTCGTTCTTTTCGCTGTTCCGACCAAATTTTCGCATACATTCCTTAAGCCACCGACTGTCTCATAAGCTCTATGTATCCAATTTAAGTCACATTATAATTTCAGCTGTGTGTTTCTGATTATCAGCTCTTTCGGTCAAACTGTCCTATTCCGCTACAATCCTACTTACATGTTGTACTCTGAACTGACATGCTGGCTCAATGTATGTTCTATAATTTAGTTCAGTTCTGAAAAGACAGTTATATTGATAGTAAGACAGCTTACTAAACTCGGCTTGACAACAACACGCAAGCCGTGTCACTACTCTCTACCAGCAGACTATGTGTTTCTTTCGTCAAAGTCAAACACCGAATTAACGAGATACTTTTTCCTTCCCTCCTTTATTACTGATATCTTCTGCTCCTATTAATCAGTACTTTTCGACAAGCATAACGGCGGAATAGCGCGTTTGAAATTTATATAGTTTTAGTGAATAATTTCAATGGATAACAGATAGTAGGCCACATGTAATTCATGTATATTAAATTCTTCATAGATTAACTACAGTGTAAACAGTACTTTACGAATAAACAAAATGCAGGGATCCGCCTTAAAGTTATTGTATATTTCAAGTTATCTGGTTATATACTACGCTACATACTGCGTATAACCTTTCCACGGTCTGTGCTCGAAGTAGGAAAATAATGCCTAAAAATATGTAAAGAACGCACACACAGAAACGGTATTGTTATTCTGGAATTTGAATGTAAAACAGCTAATATTCATGTAATGTTTACAAACAATGATCTTACTAAAGTAACTTCATGTTGCACAGTTCTTCATGAGCAGCCAATCACTATGTTGTATACTTCGTCTTTTTTAATTATTGCGTTGCCTTATATTCTGTTGCAATTTTTATGCAGTCCAGATGTTATTTCGTGCGTACTTGTGGGCCCTCAAGATAGCATGAGCCAGTGTCTGTGTTCTGGAATCCATTGCTGTAAGTTCAGAATGGTACCGGGCAAAACTACTGCAGTGAAATACATTTTCTGTTCTGCAGAGATTTGTAGGCACAAGTTGTGCATAAGGGTGGATGGAATCGGGTAAATGTTACCCTGAAAATCAAAAGTGAAACTTCCACCGAACCGTCCGTACATGCATACCAAAGTACACTGTAGGCCTAATCTCTAGATACGTGTAACACTGTGGTTACACCTTGATATATTTTTGGTTTTGGTTTCTAAATTGGTTGTATGTATGTGTGTGTGTATGTGTGTGTATGTATTTATGTATGTATGTGTGTGTATGTATGTATGTATGTATGTATGTATGTGTGTATGTATGTATGTATGTATGTATGTATGTATGTGTGTATGTATGTATGTATGTATGTATGTATGTGTGTGTATGTATGTATGTATGTATGTGTGTGTGTGTGTGTGTATGTATGTATGTATGTATGTATGTATGTGTGTATATATGTACGTACGTATGAATGAATGTATGTATGTATGTATGTATGTATGTATGTATGTATGTATGTATGTATGTAGGTATGTATGTATTGTAATGCAATGTAATGTATGTATTTATGTATGTATGTATGTAT
>Ga0136643_10010312_pt1 | contig 13799 bp, 6 predicted proteins | sample TergutLab28metaG_FD_96883 | JGI IMG/M metagenome (GOLD analysis project Ga0136643, IMG submission 96883) | Labiotermes labralis P1 segment gut microbial communities from Petit-Saut dam, French Guiana - Lab288 P1 (version 3) (version 3) | ecosystem: Host-associated > Arthropoda: Insects >...
ATATATTGCTCAACATGTTTCAGACGTTAATACGTCCATCTTCAGGAGCTAGCGAGTACTTGTTGTGTTGTGTAGGCTGACTTGAGGCGTGCTGGTGTTATGTGGCGGGATTGGTTGTTGGTGATGTGGTATCCAAGTGTAGGCTGATGTTGAGCAATATATAATAAAGCAAGTGTCATCTAGTTGGTCAACCTTTATTCAAATCTCAAGATGATGCACAGTCCAATACGCTTAAGAGTCTCCATTAAGGTTTTCTGGTTTAAATATTCCATGGATGTCTAATCTCACATGCATGCTACACACCGTGTCCATCTAATCCTCCTTGACTCTTTCATCCTAATAGTGTATTGAAAGGTACAAATTATGAACCATTGCATTAAACAGGTTTCCACCATCTTCTTTTCGTGTCGTCCCTCTCAGATCCAGATATTTTCCTCCATATTCTGTTGTCAAGCACCCTCAGCCTATGTTTTCCCTCAGAGTGACAGATCCATATCAAATGAGTAAATGACAGATTTCAGGTTCTAACACTGATGCTGATGAAGGTAGTTTTCTGGGATATTATGCCATGGTTGCTGGGAAACAGTTACATTTCAGAGGGCAATGAATATGGTACCACACTCCTACAAAATGCCATTAACTGTTTACCAATTGATGTGATGTAACACCCCACAAGACTTCTACAAAGCACCTGAATTTATTTTTTTGTCATTGCTATCTGCTCCCCCCCCCTCCCCCCAACACTGCCTGCCGTCCCATCAATATGAATGTATCACCTTCTGATACTGAAGCATTTACAATATGTATTCCTCTATTCACAGTGGTATGAGGGTGAGCTGATATGTAATGCCTTGTAATTTTTGTATGGAAATGTGTAAACATATTTGCGTAAAATCAAAACAGGTCACTTTCTTGAACCTTGGTTTTCACCTCTGTACAGTTATTTCCCCACATAATCATCTTTTCAGTCTACATTCTTTCACCAATGTTCAAGTAGTTTTGTGTGAGTCCGTTGTAATAGATTTGTGCATTTGGTGACAGAACCACAAGGTGACCGCTGTCCTGGCTTCATCGTCTGACATGTAGTGATGTCCTGTAGGCTGTTCTTTCACTTCGGGAAGGAGATGAAATTCTGACAGCCCAAAGTCAGGGCCATACCGTGAGCAATCTAAGGTGGTGAAACCGAGATGTTGAATCTGTATAGATCTTGCACTTCTTCAGTTGTCATATTGAGGACAGGCTGCTCCATATGAGGAAAAAGTGGTTGAAGTCATGCTTTCAACTTTCCCAGTTTTTCACATTGCCACTTAGTGGTGAAGTCTTGTGCCAGTAGGTATGAACTTTGAATGCACCATCCTTTTAACATCCCAGAAAACTGTGAACGTGACTTTGCCAGCAGATGCTGCAGGATGGAATTTTTTCGGTGCTGGTGATCCTTTGTGACATCACTATCCTGAAACAACTTTCATTTGCTGATGCATACTGATCAGAGGCATGTTTTCTGCAGTTGGGAATTCATCACTGCACTCAGTTCCATCTGTACTACATACGTCACACTCTGCCATATTTAGGAGCACAGTTTAGAGCATTCTGGTGGCAGAAGTTTAATTTTCAGCCCCATGGCTTGGGCAGGTCTAACAAATTGAATGCATTTCAGTGTGCTTACATATGTTTATCTTAAGATTAAAAAAAAAGGAGGCATTACTTTTCAGCACCCCTTCATACAATGATGGTGAGAAAAATATTGAGCAAAAGAAACTAGGGTAATTTGGCTTCAGTTTTCCTGTAGTCTAAGCTTAAACAACAGTGACAAATCTTATCTACAGAAGTAAGAAATAATAAAACTTCCAGTCAGCTGTGAGCTGGCAGTGAACCTAAGATCATCTGTCTGATGGTTGTTTGTATTACCCCAAGACCACCAGGTCTGCATGCTAAAGTGAACACATTGTCTGGTAATAAAGTTGACCTGAAGAAAATGCTGTACAATTGTAGTAAACAGACTACATTATAGGTATATACAATATTCTGCAAAAACAAGTATGTTAAGTGAAAAGTGTGACAGCAGATTACAAGCTAGAGATATAACTGAACAGAAAGAAAATTAGGGACAGCCAGAATTTTGAGAAAGTGTGATACATTCACAATCAAGGATATAGTATTACATGGAACTGAAATGAAAATGCGCAATAGAATCATCACCATTGTTATCAGTCCAACATAACCTTAGTGGTTTATGGTACGGATGTTATGAACATGAATTTTGGTATTGGAGTTCTGGATGAACTCTGTAAACTGCATGGTGTTAGTTCTCTGAAGATAAACATTACATACGTCACCATGAGAATCTCAAGTCATTATATTTTCATGCAACATTCTGATTTGAACTTACGAAATAATATATAAGTATACACATTTCCACATTGATAATGAAATTAATGCACTATTATTCCATCAAATTAACAATATAAATTCATGTTGCACTTTATACAAAATCATTTAGTAACACGTACTTACCGAAATGAGAATTTTTTACTAATTCATCACCTGAAAAATAGAGGATTGCCTTTAATTGCACAAAAATTAAACACATTCTATATAGGTATTTTCCTGTAAATCAAAGATTATGAAGGCAGCATCACCTTATGTTCAGGTAAATATAGTATGTAAAGTTATTGTATCATTTTTATAGGGTGCAGTTAGCATACTGTCTTCAGATGCTCAGTCGAGAGAAGGAAGCACAGTCAATTTATACAGCAGCTTTAAAACATAAGCCAGATGATATTGGCTTAGTGGCTATTGCAAGTAATAATATGGTTGCCATCAATAAGGATCAGAATGTATTTGATTCTAAGAAGAAGATGAAGAATGCCACACTAGAAGGGCTGGAACATAAGTTGACATCACGGCAGCGCAAGAACATAGCCTTAAATCATTGCTTGCTTGCACACTACACCAATCAGGGTGAACAATGTCAGCAGTTGTGTGATAAATTGGTGGCCACATATCCAGATTTGGAGGCAGAGGCAGCTCTCATCAGGGCTGTGCAGCTTGCAAAGGATGGAAATGCTAGAGAGGCTGCTGCACTCTTGGATAAAGACTCAAAACTAGATCAGAAGCAGAAACTAGCAATGAAACTTGCAGCAGTGCAACTTCTGTTAACTGAGGTGAGTGACTGTGCAGTTTGCTGTATTGCGTTCCATTAACGAAAACTACTGGAATGATTTATGTTTATTCATGGCATTTTTTTTTAAATCCTACCAGACTTCAAATCGTAGAAAATTGTTGGTATTTTTTCCTTCTATGAATGTAATTAATTTAAAATGATTTTATATGAACATGTACTGTCTTTGTTTTCAGGGTGACAGGAAAGAGGCTTGTCAGATTCTACAAAATTTGGGTAATGCCACATTCAAACCGGGCATTGTTAGTGCTCTGGTTACACTTTATTTAGCAGATGGAAATCGTGATGGAGCATCCAAAGTTCTTAAAGATGCTGTTGATTGGTATCGTAAGAACAAGGTACATTTATTGGTACCTCATAGTAAGTGCTTTGTTCTAAGTACAGTGTAGGTTCACATTTTGACTTGTGACTGACTATCCTAAGGTTTTTGAGAATTTCCTTGGTTTCTCAAGACCAGTTGTGGGATAGTACATCAAAGCACCCCATAACTGCTACTATTCTTATCCTTACAATTCATTATTCATAATCAGCCTTTGTTTTCATGCTCTGTAATCTGTGTAAATGATGAAGTGCCATTACATAAATGAAGAAGCAAACACCTAAATCAGTTCTGTAATCCAACAACCACTGGGTACCAAGGGTAAAGCAGCCATGGTGTGAAGATGGCCGCCCACACCCATCTAATGCTGAAGGTTGACATAACGGATCCCACCTCCACTCTCCCACATGCCTTCATGACATGGTGCTTAATTTATTTTGTGATGGTAAATGGTAAGCTACCACATTATCTCATGTGTGGCACTGTACCACATAAAGTTAACAGTGAATTGCTGTATTGGTGGTGTTAACAGGTCAGCACAGGACATCTGGGCACACTGTGGCGCCAAGCAGCAGACTTCCACTTGCGAGGGGGTGAGCCAGATGTGGCTGCCAAGAGTCTAGAGGAGCTGCTCAGAATCAACCCAGGTGACAGAAAGACACTCGCCCAGCTGGTTGTAGCATATGCTCAGGTCAGCATGCTCAACATATTGTCCATTTTTAACAGTTCTGGCACAACTGTGTCCCAGTAAGACTTGTAGAAAAATTGTACTGGGCATAAAATGTGCATAAATTTAATTCAAATCTCTTGAGGGCTTCCCTAATCATTACAGACAGATGGACAGCCTGACAGTAGGTGCATTTTTGCAACTCTTCAGTGCAGACATACAAAAAAAATTATTCTGCTCATGATGTCTGCATACAGTGATTTAAGTAAGTTCTTTGCTCATTGTTGCAGTTTGATCCCATGAAAGCCCAAGCCCTTAGCAAGCAGCTGCCCCAGTTAGACTTCACCCAGAACACAGATGTGGATGCCTTAGAAACATCTAACTGGATGATGGGAACCAAGGTTATCAAGAAGAATGTGGGAAAAGTTGAGCCTTCGCCTGGCTCAAAGCCAGGGTGAGATGCTTATCCTATTTTCAATAGTACTCATTAAGTTAAAGTTCATCCTACAACATGATGTGAAGGCACAAAGGGGGACTAGAGGTATATCTCATCTCTTTCTTTAACCTCGATGCTTATTGGGGGTGGCTGGTCAACGCACACCTCAGCTGCTTTACCCCTGGGAAAGACCCAATACCAAATGAGTGAGTGAGCCCCAGGGCTAGTTTGGATGGGTGCAGAAAATCTCGCCACCACCGGAGTTTGAACCCCGAACCAACCAGTCCATAATGAGTCACTATACCAACTGTGCTATTTCACCCCTCATAGTAGTACTTGTACTGGCTGTGAAGATGTTGGAGGCAGGGATTTGAACACAGGAATCTGAGGTTATGCCTCGGTGCAGGATTCATGTGTACTCAGAGGAATAACATTGTAGGTGGAAAAATGGATTATAATCTAGACATGTTAATTAGCATTGGTGTGTGCAGAGGTGAAAAATGTCATGCTGAGTGGTCAATAACTGAAGTTTTAGCTTTTCTGGGATGTTACACCATGGCAGCTGCTAAGTAGTTAGATACATTTCAAAGGACAAGCAGTCCAAGATCATGTTTGCAGCATGGAAATTAGGCAATAGAAATTTCTTATACAATTCTGATTAAGATTTTATTCATAGTTCCAAATAATTGTTTCGGCAGTACACCAGGTAGTGAACTAATTCAGAAGAAGAAAGCAAAACATAAGCGGAAGGGCAAGTTACCGAAGAACTATGACCCAAATATACCACCTGATCCAGAGCGATGGTTACCGAGACATGAGAGGACAGGTTACCGTAAGAAGAAGGACCGTCGCAACAAGGACATTGGAAAGGGCACTCAGGGAGCAGCAACTGGTGCTAGTGATCAATAGTAAGTGATAACTATTTGAGCAGAAAATGTAAATAACAGGTAAATTATAATCATATAATTTTATTATTCAATCATGACATATTTCAGCCTGTGTTGTTAGGCCAACTTGAGGGTGAATCACACACAAAACCTTGAAGGAACTGAGACATATTTACACATAATGCATTATGAGGATTATAGGAACTGGGGTCTCATATTCCTTAACTTCACTTCTATTTTAGCATAGAGTAAAACCCCTATACATCTCTGGGGCAAAAAAAAAGGGGGAGGGGGTTAGGGGGGAAAAAAGGAAAAAGATGGGAAAAGGAAAAGTGACAGTTGTGTACAAACATGTAGTGTGTTCAGAATGTGAGAAAACAGCAACAAAAAATGAAAATTGTATGTTTTACACTTGCGCCTGTAAATATAATAAAGAAACAAAACTTGCCTGTACCTGTGTGGAAATCACTTTACTGATAACGACACTGAGCTGGGGAGGGAGTCACAGCCCATACAGTCAATTCTGACTAGATGTTTTAAACTGGCATCAAACAAGGGAGTTGCAAAGGTATAGTGCTTATTGTTCAACTGAGTACCTTCTTTGGTAGTAGTACAAAATTATTTTGTTATACCATTTTAATGCATGTGACTACTCCAAGAAGGTAATGCTGAGCTAAGACTATACAAACAGTATTACATTCAGTTATATACTAATATTGGAAGACACTTTAATAGGAATTGTGACAGTATGCTTAAATATCAGTGGCACAAAGCGATATAGGATCTCAGTTCCTGTATCCTTGTGTTGTTATATATGTAGATCTCACTCCTCTACAATTTTTTTTTTTTGTGTAATTGTACCTGAAAATGGAATAAAAACATATCGGCTGAAACAGTCATCTGTGGCTGTGTAATACAGTTACAGTATTACAGCTGTGTTAACTGAAAGTGGGCCCAGTCATTAATTGTAGCTATATGTGAACAAAATGGTGTGTCATACTCCAAGACATAGGCACCTTTTTGTAATTCCACAAAGAAGGAACATAAAACAGCCATACGGATTATACACATAGGAGATATGTAGACACATTTGGAAACATGATATGAGATGGATGGCCAATTTCAGATCCTACTCTCCTGTTCTCCTTTACCACAATGTTCTTGATGGTATCACTAGAAAATATAACATTAAGAACAGGTGTTCTTTATGTTCACCTCAAAACTCGGAGTTTTTTTTTAATACTGCATTCAGCTCAACTTGAAAAATTTGTTTTCACATCCCTACAAGGACTCATACATAAATGAAAAGAATCCTGCAGAGGAACATGAAATATATACAATTCAGTATGCAAGTCAGATTTACTTTAAAAAAAAATCCTCCAGAATCAATTTAACGAATTCATATAAATGTGTCTACTTTTCAGTGACATAACGAAGATGCAAAGTCAACAATCAAAGGCATCTCCTAACCCTAACAGTCCAATCCAGCCAGAAAGTACTGGCCCACGGCAGCAGCAACGTAAAGTTCAACAGAAAAAGAAGAAAAAGGGAGGGAAGTGGTAGGCACAAGAAATTACGGTCCAACACTGCCAGCCAGTCAGCACTGTGTACAGTAAAAGACGTTGTCTTTTGGGTTTATGTCTTGGTAATATATTGAATGTTCCACATGTTTTTTAAGGTGAATTACGACCACTTTTAAGGCACTAAGGCACAAAAACTCTTCCAAGAGTATGTATATTTTACTGAAAAACTAACACTTATAATGAACTGTTGAACATTTACTAGTAATTGACATGTACTGATGATTCTGGGTCCAGTGTAGAACAGTCGTCAGTAATGCCCTTATTTTCTTCGGTAAACACAGCTGACTTTCACTACGTGCCTTCTGTTGGCAAAATAACTCATAGCAGCTCCATGTTACTGGATAGCACAAAAGACTGTTTCTGTTATGTCATGGCATATGAATGTCAGGGAGAACACGTATGTAGGGTACCACCTTGTGGAATATGTAAGTATTTTGTCTGTCCATTAGCAATTAAAATATCTTGTGAAATTTAAATTTAATATCTTGTTTACTGGTTTTCAGAATAAAATTACCTCAAATTCCTAGATTTATTGTAAGATTACTTACACATTTTGTTGTTTGGAAGTTATATTCATTGTAGTACCACTGACATGATATATGACAGTCTATTTGTACATTAGCTGGTTCCATCAGTATGTAAGTTGATGTGCCATAGGAGCCCAAAATACTGGAAGAAGTGTATGAAGCTAAAATCTATAACCACATTAGACTGCAACTTTAAAAGAAGGGAACTATTATATTGGTGATAACACACTACATGCAATGGGAGTGGTTTGCAACCAGTCCACCAACATACTGTGTCCTCACAGCTACACTGGGTATAAATGTGCATAGATGAACACATCCCAAAATAAATGGTTATTCTCAGTGCATTAACAAGGCATCGGTAACAGCATTTATTATGTTACAAAACTTGACCCCAGTAAACAGCAAGACATTTTGACTGCAGAAAACTCTGACCCTAAAATACGGTCACAATTTGAATCATGTTCAGAAGTACCTTCTTAAGTACTGGTTAACCTCAGTGATGTTTCTTGTTTACCATTCCATTCTTCTGGGGTATGATGTGCATTCATATCCAAGACATTCTGACCCTTGAAATGAGGGCTGTTGCCTTTAAAGTTTGGGATCTGATTATCCTTTGACACAGCATCATATCGCAGAAGAACTGAACCCTCAGCTGCACTGCTTGGAAAACCTCAGGATTCCCGAGTTTCATAATATTTTCTTAAGGGTGTTCCTCTTTCTCTGTCTGCCCCTCTGTCCCTCCCCACTGCTTTCATTCCATGCCTGTGTATTTATCCCACAGAAAGTACATGAATTTGTGTTGACAGAATCCTCCCTTGTTTTTCGATATAAAGTTTCTCCTCACTTAGTTATATCAGCATGGTTCCATCTATCAAATTTGATTACCACCATATAATGTCATCCTTTTTAACATTAAATAAGATGATGTTTCATCTGCAGAATTGAAATGGGGATTTAAATTACTTCACTGGCATTTTTTGTTCATTAATTCCATGCCCCAAGTGTGAACATGGTTAGAAGATGCGGATACACAAATTTTTAGGGTGAGAAACATGTACCCTAGAAAAAGAATGTGATTTGCAACTCAGATTAGTTACAAACGTAATAGTTCTTGAAACTGCATCTGCAGTTATAACATTTCTGTTTTAGGCTATAATTTGTTAATTTGAAATAATTCAATCTGCTAACATTTGTTAAAGAAGCCAGAAGTAAAACAGCCTGATTCTGTGGGAAGCATTACAGTGTAAAGCATGTTAATTCAAAGTGCTCATGACTAAAAAAAATCTGTCTTTGTGTTATGTGATTTTGAGTTGTCTAAATTTAAATACATGCTTGGCTGTTTATGGTTGTTTGACATCGTTTGTTATGTTGAAAGTTAATGTTTTACTTCATATAGTAACTAAATCTTCTCATATTTATTTTTTGGTTGCTTAATATGTGATTTAATGAAGTTTGCAACAATATGCAAGCCAGCAAACAATAATTTGTGTTCATCAAACTTTGATATTAGTGCACCACTGTAGAACAGTGCTATCATGTTCATGCAATGTGGTGGTGGTAAGGGCTTACACCAGTGTCACTAGCACAGTTGAATCATTCCATCATACACAGTGCATGGTACAGAATGGTGCTGAGTTCAAGCAGATAATACACACTTGGTGCTTTCAAATCAGGAAAGGATAGAGGTAGATGTCAGCTGTAGTTCAGTTCACACAATATTTTGTTGCCATTACACAATGTACCAGTGAAGGAGAAAAATGCCCACTGCATACATGTTCACACAACAGTTTCTTTGTATCACAGAAAGGCTGTCAAAGGCTCAATAAATTGGTCAACACTGCAACACTTATCAAAGCTACTAGGGCAAGCGATGTGACCATGCAATTCCTCCCAATTTCACAGCAGCACACAATGCATACAACAGTTCGTACTTCTTCTGTACAGGCCATTATAGGAAACAATACACACCACACTCCAGTGTGACCATCGCAGAGATAAACGTTACACAAATTTCCCCCAAAAATAATGTATTTTGAATTATATGACTTTTAGTAATCGAACTGTGGAACTAATGTTACCTAGTGTAGTCACCAGAAATGCAAAAACAACAACAAATGAGTCACCAAAACTAGCCTCTCAAACAGTATATGAAAAATGACACTTACTTTTATTCTGTTCCAATACATCTCTGTAGCAGCTGACAGCATCTTTAAAAAACACACTGGAAAAACTTAAAACGCCTCTCATTTCTCCACCCAGAACACCAGCATTACCACCTGATATGCAGAACTTTTTTTGTCTGCATCCATTTTAACCACAAATGTGTGTGCAATGCTGGAAACAACAGAACCCACACAAATTCGAACCATTGATCCTGAATTTGGAAGCAGAAACATTAAACACTGGAACACTAGACTAGAAAGTTACCTACAAGAAGGAATTTCAATTGGTCCTCATATATCATGGGGACCGCGGTGGCACAGTGGTTAAGGCACTGTGCTACAAATCGGAAGGTCGCTGGTTCGATCCCACCTGGTGTCCTTGGAATTTTTCATTAACATAAAATCCTTCCGATTGCACTATGGCCCTGGGGTCGACACAGCCCCTAACAGAAATGGGTACCAGGAGCATTTCCTGGAAGTAAAGGCAGCCGGTGCGTAAGGCTGACAACCTTACCACCATCCTGTGCCGTTGTCATGAAATCTGGGAACCTTAACTTCCTGGAACCCTCTGGGGCACTCCAGGCCTGTAACAGGACTGCTTTACCTTTACCTCTTATATCACAGTGTGACATATAACCCATACAACAGATAACATATATTCCATGACAGATACATAATTAACATTGATACTTCAGCAGATAAGCTACAATAACATCTTCAAAATGTCCTATTTAAGGTGTACCAGTACATTTGGGCAAATTACAGAAGTACACTATAGCCACTTCATTTGGAAGTTTACAGAACGTATATGAGGAGGAAACAAAGAACCTGCCCAAAATGCAAAAGTGATCCTTTGGACACAGTCTGTGGAAAGTTCATATATTACCAACAAAAATGTTTTTTGATATTGTGTGAAGTGCATTAGGGCTGACACACCAAACTCTTATAAACGTAATGTAATGAAAGAAACCACAGCATGACCTGTACATGTAGTGGGCATTTTCCCATGTCATTCATACACCGTCAAATGACAAGGGAATTTTATGTGAATTGAACTACAGCATATGCCAAATTTTTTGCTTTGTGTGATTCAAAAGAACTGGGGTGTATTGTATGTACATGTGTAACATGTTTTTCTTTGTGTGCGTTGGAGTAACCCAGCTGGGCTTCTGAGACCTGTCCAGGCCTTTTACTACCAGAGACTGCACTGTTCTACAGTAGTGCCTAAAGTGCTGTGCCATAATTTTAAATTACAAATTTACCACACTTTGAATTAACCACATTATAAAGTACACAAAACCCTATATTTAATTCCTGGGAATGTCACATGCTTCGAATGATACGGTATTTTCAATTACCAAGCTGGTAACTGCACTCTGAAAATACAGAGTGCTTCTCTGTCCAAGCAGCAACAAAATTTTAAGTCTTTTCTCAGATTTGGTGGAATTTGTTGGAGGTAACTGAATAATTTTCAGTTCACACTGTTCTTTATGTGAAGTATGCACAGATTTTCTGTTAACTAATTTATTTGCCAGATATGGACAAAATTCTGGCTATGAGCATATACCTTGCTCCTAACAATTGAAGAAATACGGAAGTATATTTCAGTTCATTTCACGGGTACATTAAAGTGACTACAGTGAAATCACCCTCCAAAATTTCTCAGTTTAAAAGTTGTTCTTTGTTTAAGATTTTCATCAAGTTAGGATCAAATTCATTATCCCATTGAGAAATGTGAAATTGACATTTCACAATACACGTATGTAATATTTAACATAAAGAAATATTTTGTGTTCTTAATGGAAATTGAATTGGAGCCTGTCACACCCCTTTTTTTTTTTGGACAGAGTCATTAACCTTTTAAAGACCAAGATTAACCTGAAGTATACTTAAAGATTCAGTTCATACTGTGCAGTAAACACACACTGTCTTGGTTACAAAAAATCAAACAGGTTATTGCTGTGTAGGGGAAAAAATCACTTGTTGGTCAAGGATCCTTACCTGATATATATAAATGCTATCTGTGGGCAGAACATAAAATTTCTGATGACCTAGTGGTGAATAAAGTAACTATTGGGCTGTTAGAGTTAAGCATGTTCACACATTTAAGGTTATTAGTTTCTAAAACAACAACATATTCTTTACACTATAAGACATAAATATATAACAAGCTGCTGGTCTGGATAAAAATAGAATAAACTATTGAAGGGAGAATGTGTAATAATGTATTTATTTACCTATCCAGTAACCTTAACCTCTATCTGCCCACAGTACATTGTCATGGCTGGAGTTTTCCATGCTGCGCATGACCATTAAATTTCTGGTATTACTGCAATTCAAACAAATTATATAAACTACAGTTAAGATACAAACAAGTATTGGATTTAAAAAAAACAATGTATATTTGTAAATGAATTTGTGAATATTTATTATGTATCAGTCTTTCATGCATTTATGTAACAGTATTTTTGTACATTTATCTTCACTTTTTATAAGAACATTTCACACACAGTGAAATCTCAGTATAACAAAATTGTGGGGGTGAAAGAATTGCATTGGTTATAATGGAAAACATTAAGTAGTCAGAATGATAGTTGTGAACATGTAAAAAAACTCAAAAACTAGACATACCCCATTTACTTTGTAAAAAAAGTTGGGATTTTTTTTTCTGTACAGCCCACATTAGTAATCAGTTCTCAGTAAATTCTTGGAAAATACAGTTCTCTCTAAAGGCAGCCCAGAACATCATTCTTGGCCATTATGAAATGCTTCCACAACAGCAATGACACTTTTATCACTGCTGCCACAGTGGCATCTAAGCACACTTCAAGTTACATGAGGCATAACAGAGTTGGTCCATAACATGCACAACATGAAGCTTACCTATGACTGCACCTAACAAAATATTAATTTTGAGAAGAAAGCCTGAAGATGGGCACTGATCATGCCCCCAAAACATACGCTGTATTTACTAATTTTCATAAATGGAATATATACCTTTGTGGCTCCAAAGACATGAAAGTGTAAAATATAACTTGGTAAAGTATGTGGTCCTTATTTTATATGACAATTACCACTTGTCATTACCAGCGACTATTGTGATGCATGTATGGGTGTTCAGCTAAGTTATACACTTTAATATGATAAGTGAGCCAACAGGAAATGATGATAGTTATCACTGAAAATGATGGCCATGTGTTACAAGGAATACTAAAATATAAGCCACACAATCTAGAATAACATGATTTAAAAGACAAAGTCCAGACATGAGGCTAACAAAATAGAATCAGGGCATAGTCTAGGATGTGACACTGTGTACACTTGTAAGAAGACACTATATTGGGCAAACTAGTAGAAGAGCATGTTCCCCTTCTCACAGGGTGCAACAAATCAGCAGAACATAATCTGAACAATTACCACCATGAAAATATGAAAAAAACATGCATTTTGCTACTGTAGTGCCTTCCTACCTAAATGATGGCTTGACTTCCGTCAAGTTTTCCAGGAAAAGATACTAAAACTTGTGGTAGAATTTCACCACCACCAGCCAAAGAGATTTGGCAAATCTAATTTTTGCAAGGATTCGCAGAATAATCGTTTGATTCAATCCCGATTTGGATAAAAGTAGAAATATATATTCTATTCTGTAAAACTAAATATTTTGTAACAGTAACTAACAAAATGATAAATACAAACTTAATCAATCAAACTCTGCCAAAATGAAGTGTAAGTTATTTAAATAATTAACTTGCCCTTCTGTCTCTCAGTAAATCAAAACATGTAAATTTGGAATAAAATCTAAATTTAATTGCCAAACTGCTCAACTCGAAATGAAGTGAAATTTGAATACCAGTCAATATGCCTTACCTTGAATAAACAGCAAACAGTACAGCATTGTAGTATCGTTACAACAATCTTTGTAATAATTGTATTCAATCACTATAATTCTTCAACGTGGATACGTGACGGCCGACAGCTAATTTGTTAGCGAGTGAGGGCGTTTACCGGGTTGCGCTAAGCTTTATAGAGAAGAG
>Ga0136643_10010313_pt1 | contig 13796 bp, 10 predicted proteins | sample TergutLab28metaG_FD_96883 | JGI IMG/M metagenome (GOLD analysis project Ga0136643, IMG submission 96883) | Labiotermes labralis P1 segment gut microbial communities from Petit-Saut dam, French Guiana - Lab288 P1 (version 3) (version 3) | ecosystem: Host-associated > Arthropoda: Insects >...
ACCCGTTGCGCTGACCACGTGACACCCCTCTATCCGCAAAAGTTGGCACTAACTTCGCCGACCGGCGGCGGCCGCTCTGTCGGTATAATTCGCGTGCGGACTAAGGCCACGGAGTTTAGTTTTTAGTGGTAAATATATGTACCACGTTCTTTAACATGTGAAAGCTCTGTACGTGTTGCCAGTTGCAAGTCTTACAATAAACAGTTGTTACATTAATCTGGGAGACGCATTGTGTTGTGTGTGAGGTAGGAACTAAACTTTTAATATTATTCTGATGAATTTTAGACTTCAAATTTATAATTCGTGCAACCATAGGAGCGTCGTTAGATAACGTAAGAACAAATGAGCCGTTTGTCTTCACTTCGCTGTTCAGGCAGGCCGTTTTGCCAGGGGGTTCTCCGTCAAATTTTTGTACGTACTTTTTTCCCTCACGTAGACTTGATAAATGTCTATGTTTTTGTGCCTATGTGAACTTAAGGCGCGTTCCATGCAGACAGTCTGACGAATTGACATTCTCTGCACGTAAATGTTTAGCACAGTGTTTAGACGTCGCGACAGACCATTAGTGAAGTTTCCAAGCACTGCTCTAGCGAAACGTTTTAACTTCGTCGAGAACTACAGATTTTTTCTGTTATTTTATATTTGACAGGCTTGACATTTATATATATATATAAAACAGCACCCAGAGGAGCTCTTCCCGGGCAAAATGTGATTTTGGGGGGTGTGGAGGCGTGTGACTAGTGAATAGCTTCAGAATCCATGGAGCTATACTTCCATTCCCTCATACGTTGGCGCTTAATTAATCACAACTGCGACCTTTTTTGCCACATGTTCCGTGTGGGCCCGTAAAAACTTTTGATCAACTTTTATAATGTTCATTAGTGTGTGTGTGTGTGAATATGCCATTATAGATCGTTCAATTTTATCGTCATAGAACTTAATCGTAGTAAGGTAAGGGTAAAGGTCACCCTAGCACAGGTCACGAAAGCCCAGATGGGGAGTAAATGTATAGCTCTACTCTGACTTGGGCACCAGATGGGGTGGATGGTCAAGGCCACCCCCCAGCCGCTTTACCCCCGGAAAATACCCGGTACCCATTGTAGAGGAGGTTGGGTGGTCCCCAGAGCTGGTTTGGACGGGTGCGGAAAATTTTGTCCTCACCGAGATTGGATCCCGGACCGTCCAGCCCGTGGCGAGTCGCTATACCGGCCCACATTTAAATATGTTAGTGTAATGTATTATAGTAGCGTGCCAGTTGAACTTAATCCGTTATGTGATTAACCATCATCGTGAAACACTCCATTGCTGAGAATGGCTGTGTCCCCGTCGTTGGCTAAAAGAGGTGGAGAAACTGTTGAGTCCATTGGATAAAAGCTAATCTTTAACAGTGGACACAGCAGTGAGAGTGTTTTGTGTCAATCAGACAGTGGATACAGTCTAATCAGTTAATGGTGTCCACTGTTTATATCTTATCTAACAACATTGACACCAACGAACCTAGCTTCTTCCGAAATCGTTGAGATGGAGTCTACACTGTCGCCACTTAATATGGGGCTCTGAAAGTTGGTGTTGATGATCGAGAGATAAGGATTTTTTTAAAAGTCATGTTGTTAATAGTATGTACAGTACAATATAGTCCTGGCGAGAGAACGGCATTTCCGTTAGTTATGTGTTCGATCGCAGTAAATATCCAGAATCTGAAGTTAGGTGTGCCAATTTTGTACATGATTCGATTGTAACATCACACAACTGTAACTCTTGCTTCAGATTACAGACAGTAGGAAACGTTCGATGCTGTGTCATTTATCATGCTCGGAATCTTCAGTAATGTACTCCGGACCTAAAAATATGAAACTGTAGTTGTAAGACATGCACCGTGACGTCACGTAGTTCGGTATACAGGCACATCGTTTTGGGGGGGATACGGTAATTTTGTTAAAATATTACGTCCCTTAAAAATGTAACCACCATTGTGACCTTACGAAATATGTTATTTGTAATGTAGGTTTAATGGCGATATATCACGACTTATATTAGGTAGGTGTGTGAAATCATATTATATGAAAATTACTGTAATTGAGTCTACGCATGTTAACGTTTAGAAATTCGACAGAGGTACGAAAGTTTTAAGGTATGTCCACGAAACTTAGAGTTACTGGAATTAAAAAGTTATTGCCAACTGTACACATAAATTTGGCAAGAAATAATAGAAGTGTTACTCTGAGTTTGAGATTCATAGGCGGTCACTTGTGCATTAAGACTCCCTTCTACTAAATGTGACGCCGTATATTCTGGCTGAAATTCACCGACCTTAAGAATATTCTACCTTGAAGATGGAGGCAGCAGTTTCCTAAATCTCCGCCAAAACATGCCCGTTAATCAATTTTATATGGTCCATATTCCTTGCATGAATCAAATTAATACGCTGTCAGTACCAACAAAGGCACAATAGCATTTTGATGTAGTGTCATTACAGGGTGTCCTTCAACATGTTTCAGCCACTTACGTATATACAGAAGAATACAGTTACCGTAAGATTATTCATGATGGTGGAATGGTTCTGACACTTTTGTAAGTGTGATTGTCTTCTTGTGTGTACCTCCCTGAAGATGGCCACGTAATTCGCCGAAACATGCAGAGTACACCCTGTAATAAAACTACATCAAAATACTATTGTGCCTTTGTTGGTACTGATATTGTAATCATGCCCGTAAATATTATAGTTTGTACTGCTCTCACCATATGCGTTTAAAGGCACATAGCCTGCGCGTCATGCACTTTCTTTCCACATTTTTTTTTAGCGTGTTTTACTTTTAATTTTCCGAAATTTTGTGTACTCTACTGATGTAAGATTGTGTTTTGAGCGGAGTGTAGTTTCGTCTACTTTTGGATAGGTCTGTGCATGCAAACTCCTGCGAGCTTGGAGCCTCTAGCGGACGTGTTGAAATCAAGATTTAACTAGAAGCCTGTTCAGCAAAAAAGACGAAGTAACTTACCAAATTCCGTTTTGTAGCACGCACCCCTTATCTCATCACGCAGCTTCATAAATAACAGGTTCGTTATAGCTGTGCGGAAGTATTCAGCCAGTTCTAGACAACCTTCTCACCGGTGGATATCTAGTGTTTGAGGGTGCATTCGGTGTTGTGTTTAGTTGAGTTTTCGCCTTATCTCAGAAGGTAAAAGACATTGCTCGCGGCCTGGTCTTTAATCACAGCAGGAATATTTCTGTAACGTTCCCATTCCAGGCCACTTAAATCCATGGAATAATTCCTTGTGTAGAGCTGTCACTCCATCAGCTAACCATGATGGGACAATTACCTGCTGTTTATGTACCCCGAAAGTCGTTGCTGTTTGTACAGGCCCTACCGAGAATGCAGTCCCGATTTTTTGTTCGTCTTGCCCGTAGACTAGCTGCTGTACCGACTGCCCTCAGTAGAGAACTCGGTGGGTTCTGTACGATGCATGGCAGTTTGTCTGTAATTGATTGTAATCTTGGTATTACCATCTATCAAACTTAGGTTATTTAGTTGCTGTTTGGTTAACATTAAGTTACTTGTTTCGACCGACATACCGTCATCTTCAGGCCATTCAAATTGTACAACTTTGTATGAATTGAATTGTACAACTTCAGCAGCCTGAAGACGACCGTATGTCGGTCGAAACGTTTAACTTGATGTGAATCAAACAGCAACTAAATAATCGAAGTTACGTAGATGTTAATAAACAGGCTTAGGATTGTGCGCATTTTGCGTATGTAAAATAAAACCACATTTAATCTTTCACTTAGAACCAGTCCTATAAATAACAAAGTGCATATTTTGTCATAGGAAATAGTTAACGATAAATACATAATGGCATCAGCGTTTATGTATATAGTTCTGTATTGTAGATGTAAAAAGGTGAACAGGCCATGAAGGCCCAGAGGGGGCCGAGGCATAGCTCTGTTCTTTCTTTAACCTCGGCCCTAGATGGAGGTGGGTGGTCAACGTCACGCCTCGGCCATTTTACCCCCGGGAAAGACCCGGTGCCCATTGTATTGGAGGCAGGGGTCTCAGCCTTTTTGAGCTTAGACCAAGATTGGGCCAATAGCTTTGTCTCGCGACCCCAGGGGTAAGAAATAAAGACACGTGTTAAAACAAGTGAACCGGTGTAACGAATGCGCCATTTCAATAATGGTTTAATGACACGAAGTTCGGAATATGTGTATGTGCGTTTACGTAGGTCTGCGTGGGTGTCAGTTTGGTGTTGCGATTCTTCTTGTGACTCATATATCTAGAGTTAGTCTTGGTACTATCGTGAATCTGAATTGTTCCGTGTTTTGCGAGGTATTCGTAAATGAGAAAATTTTTGTCAACCGTACGATAACTCCGGCTGATCCGATACGTTTCCTCTGAGAGGCTGACAACGCTGGTAGTCATTTGCGTCATTTTTATAACACGGCGATACAGCAGGCATTGCTGCAAAGTCACTACACGAGGTCACATTGACAAAAAAAGCTGCGTTTGGTACACTTATTAAACTGTGTGAGTTAGTAGTAAGACTAATAGATTTAAGACTGTTTTGCATACCATTTAGAATACCTTCGTGACCCACATTTTGGTAACCACGTCTGCTAGCTGCATTTGTATGTCAAGATTTTTTTTATTTTACCGTACATTATAGAGTATGTAGAAGTTAAATTGAACCTCAATATAGCGCCACTATACGTTCACCGCAGTTTGTGGTAATATATCGAAGGTGGCGGTAAATCGAGGTATTGTGTAACAAATTCCTGTTCGCAGATTTGCATGGACACTGAGTGAAGGTGGCGCTATATCGGGGTTTGGCTGTATGTACGATATGAGAATCAACAGTGATTATTTCCCTAAAGAATTTTAATCAGTTCCTCTTTGTAATAGAGAATCAGTATCTTTTCTGTGACGTAGAACTGCATTATTTAAATATTATTGGGACGAATTTCATGTTTTTGAAGAAGAATAGAAACTGTCTTCCTTCGTGCAGTGTGTGCTCCAGTGTTCCAACATTTTTCAGCTTCGTGCTGTTACATAGACCTGGGGCATCCAACCTTTCTGGCAGAGGACCACAACAGTTATTGTGTGCTGGTTCGTGGGAAGCACGTTTAAAATTCACAGTAAGTGGAATTATTGATTGCTTCCAGTTTCAAAAATTAAGTAGAATGTGTGCCAGGAGGAGGATGAGGAGGCGGAGGAGAAGAAGAATATTACACAATGATGCCACATATTTCTGGGAATTACTGTCAAGTAACACAGTGTGCATTTACTGTATTTGAGATGCTGGGCGTGGGTTCAGCCCCAAGGGGTCAGGCGGGCCTGATAGCAAGACCCTGACTGTCATCTTCCGTACCATTCTTCGTCATGAAAAGTATCTCTTTTGAAGGGGTAAATTCCAGAAAATTGGAAACCTGCTGTGACGTTCCCAGAAGAAATCGCGAGATGCTGCGTGAGACGACTCACTGAGAAAAGATAGGATAATCATATCACGCATCCCTCCGCGAATCACACCAACCGTCATCTTTAAAGCCACCCCTTGATGAAGTTCTGAACATGTTATGGGAAGAAAAATGAAATGCCTAACCACCTAAAGTACTGTGCAACGTTTACAGTATATGTGACCGCGGGTCGAGTAAAAGAACCCGACGGACCGCAGGTTGGTCCCGTGATATAGACACTCTATGTAAGACTGCGTTTTTCCATCTCCTGTTACAGCTGCTTAGGGCCTGTTTGTGTGTACAGGGTGATTCAGGAGGAAAACTCAGTATTTTGGGATGTGATAGTACCGGTCATTGTGAGGAAAAAAAGTTCTTATGAACGTGTGTATAATTCTGATTGCTTACCGAGACAGAGCTGTTTGAATATACAAATACAGAAGCATTGTGAGTGTTAATAGAGAAAGAGAAATTGCTTGGTGTTAATTTTATTTTTTTCATTTGATGTTTAAGGGTCAAAATAAAATTTCGAAAATTCCACGGTCAACCTCAATGCACTTTGCAACTCGTGCGCGAAGATCGCATGTTTTTTTTTTCTGAGTTGATCTTCACAGTTCTTTTGTGCGGGAAGCAGCATCCAAAATTCGAGTGAGCAATTCGTCTGGTGTGTCCAAGTTCCTTTTGTAAACTTCGCTCTTCGCCTATCCCCCACAAACGAAAACCTAACGTAGTTGGACTTGCAGAGTAAGACAGCTCTATCTCGGTAACCATGTGGGATTTGACACATGTTCATATGAACTTTTATTTCCACAATGACCAATGCTATCACCTATTTCCTCCTAAATCACCCTGTACTTAAAACATCCATACGCAAACTGACACCAACACAAGAAGTTTCCAGCCTATAATGGCACTGAAGAAAGACAGTGATTTGTTCTTAACCGATGTTTGTGGCGTGACTAGTACGACCACGCACAGTCAGCTGGGTTTGCAGATATTGCCTCGTGCTGTGTAGTTACTGACGAGTCCTACAAAATACACTCAAAGCCTGATACTGTTTGCTCGCCTCATTTTGTGTGTCGGGGGTGACGACATATCAAACGCGGCATTAAATCGAAATGCGTTGTTGGAGGGAATTTGTTCACAGACTGAGGAAGTCTGTGAGGGTGACGCTATATCAGGTGTTGACTGCACAGGATTTCATTGATTATATAAGTGTGTAACGTTAAGTTCTCCTTTTAGTCGAAAGTGTTGGTGGAGTGGAGATACAGCTCCACGCGTTCATAACCTTGCCACTGTATGAAGCTGAGTGGTCAGCTTCACTATGTCCCGACCACTTCAATCACGAGGAAGACCCCCTCCCGTAGCGTCTGCTTTATAGAAGGGCGGACAGGTCTCAGGGTCGATCGGGACGCGGTGATGAAAAGTCTTCGTCTGGTCACTTTAGTGGTCTGTGCTGGTTGACGCAGGTTGGCTGTAGTTGAGAATAAAGACAGTAATAATATTTAAATTCCGATCCCAATGGTCGCGCGGTCTAAGGCGTTGGTCTGCGGCCGCTGTCTTGCTGGGGTAGCGGGTTCGAATTCCACCAGGCGCACGGCTATCTCTCTTGTGATTTGTGTGTTGTCAGGTAGAGGTCTCTGCGACGAGCTGATCACTCATCCAGAGGAGTCCTACCGTGTGTGGTGAGCCTGAGTGTGATCGTGAATCCTCGGGAATGAGGTTGCTCTGGCCCACTGGGGGCTGTTGCGCCATGGGGAAAAAAAATTAAATAGACTGACGTTTTTCCGATATTGAATGTGATGCCGGAACTGCCACGCTGTCCAACCCTAGGCATGTAACACCTATAGTCTAAGCAGCAGGGGAACACCCAGCATCGATTTTATACATGTACCCTCCTCCTCATCTACCCTTCGCATATGAATACGTTCCGTACGATAACAGGGGAGGGTCTCGCGGGGGCACTTGGATTCGCTGTCCGACCACTGTTCTTGGAAATTGCCCTGTGCGTTGTGGAGGACCACTTGACTTTCTGGATCGTGTCTGGATATATCGATGTGGACACACAAGAGAGACACAGAATGCTTACAGAGTGTTGGTGGGAGATCCTGTTCGAAAACATCAAAGCAGAGGCGGTGCTGACATATCGTTGGATCGAAAGGAAATACGCGGATTGTTAGGATGCGAGGTAGATGAATATATATATATATATATATATATTTATATATATATATATATATTTGACACGCCACTGTGGTTGTACACCTCGCAATATATTTATTTACGTCATCGGCACAACTAGTTACATCGTATGTCATATAGAATGTGGCTACATGTTTTGACCAATTATGTAATCATACTCTGGCCACTCGTGTACATAAACAGAAAAATACAAGTTGCAAAGTTCTATTCTGTGTTACAATGAGATTTCGGTCTAGTATACAGTACGTATTGTTAAAATTTAAAATTGTTGAAAAATAATTTAGATTTTAGAATTAGGCATTTGTGCCAAATCTGTCATTATTAGTTAGTCATAAGAGAGGAACTAGTTACATATATATGCCTTAATACTGTTGTTTTCAATTATTTTAAACAAATTTAGAATTTTATCTGTATGCAGTGTATAAAGGAATGAGATCTCATTCTAACCCGAAATGAAGTTTGCACTTCTAATTGTGTCGTTACGTGCACGAGTGGCCCTAGGATGACCGCACAATCTGTAGAAACATTTAGCCACATTTGATGGTTTAATGTAATACATTTAGTTGTGTGGATGACAACTGTTTCCTCCACTAGAAGAGCGATTGGGGTGTCTTAGAACAAGACACTGTGCAAGGTATTTGGTTCCAATAAAGTGGCAGTATTTGGGAAACGAAGAAATTTCCTTAGTGAGTAGCTGTATACTTTCAACTCTTTAGCTATATTGGTGAGCTGATTAAATCAAAGTTCAGCCGATCATGCCCTGTGCGCCCCCTGAAAGCATACAGGGGAGCAGAAGTGTAGCTCCACTTGTTCTTCACTTTGGCACTAGATGGATAAACTACACGCTCCGGCCGCTTTACTCCCGAAAGAGGATCCCAGTACCCATTGAATATGAAATTGGGTGGGCTCGGACCGGGGACCGGTCTGGACGTAAACTTTCTTACCGCTGCCGAGATTCGAACCCCGGACTGTCGAGGTAGTAGCCTTGTAACTGTGCCGACTATGCTATTGCGGGTCCTTTTTGGTGCGAAAATGTGACAGAGAACACGTTTGCGTAGGTAGAAGGTAACATTAAATGCGGATTGGAAAAATGTGGAGCATGTGTAAGGTATAGAGGAGAATATTTGGGCCTAAGAGTGACGAGGTAACAGAGGAATTGAGAAAATTACATAATGAGGAGCTTAGTGATCTGTACTCTTCACCCGATGTTGTTCGGGTGATCAAGGTGAGAAGAATGAGATGGACGGGACTTGTGGCACGTATGGGGGAGAGGAGAGCTGTATACAGGGCTTTGGTGGGGAAAGCTGAGGGAAAGACCACTTTGGAAGACCTAGGCGTAGATGGGACGGTAATGTTAAAACGGATCTTCAGGAAGTGGGATGGGGGCAAGGACTGGATTGATCTAGGGACAGGTGTAGGGCCCTTGTGAATGTGGTAATGAACTTTCGGGTTCCATAAAATACAGGGAATTTCTTGACTAGCTGAGAACCGATTAGTTTCGCAAGAAAGACTCTGCTCTATGGAGTAAGTAAGTAAGTAGGTAAGTATGTAAGTAAGTAAGTAAGTAAGTTGAATGTGCCACGGGATAATGCAAAAGAATGGCTTTTTGTGAGCACGGTGGTGAACCTTTGACATCCCGAGACAGCAGGGGGTTTCTCGCCGATTGGCTGGCTGCTGGTTTTCAGTGAACATCTGCATGGTTTGGTGACGTAGTTCTACATAGTGACACATAATTTTCTTTATGAACTCTCTAGTAGCTTTTGTATTATCGCTGGCTCACGGAGAAAAAATTTGACTCTTCTTGTAACGTCGAGGGAATTTTCAGCTTTTTGCTCAGCAGACGAAGGGGAAGCTTAAAGAACCCCATTTGTCTCCAGACCTGGAAGTTCCTTCACGTTTCATTATTTCTCGCAAATATATTGCTTCAGTGCCATGTATTTCAAGAGCGCATCTTCAGTTTTTGGTAGATGTAGCTTACAGTTCCAGCTGCTCTACAGTTTGGTACATGCAGCTTCCAGATCCTCTTCAGTTTAGTGCTTACAGCTTCCACGTCCAGCCACAGTTTGTTCTTTACAGCTTTCACATCAGTTACAATTCAGCGCCAAAGTTGCTTTTGCAGCTACCTCTATTTTTGAAAACCCCAGTAGTTTAAAATATATATTGAATACAAGGAAACCTGTCTACGTTGGTGACCCTTGGTTATGTTCAGGGCCGTCCACCTTATACAGGTGGCCAACTTACGGAAACAAAATAGGTCTTTATTAATGTGGTAAAACACTTGGACACATATATTAATTGCGTGGAAGGGAAACATAACTCTGTACATTAACCACACTATTTTAAGATTGTGTTACTGGAAAATCGGCAACATCATTTTAATTCATTTGGTGAAAAAATTTGATTGTCGACTTTCTTGTCGACATCCAAGCTGGGAGCCACCGTTTCTCTATATTCCAGTAAAGACGAAAAAGAACTCCCGTGAACTGAGGTTGGGCTTCGGAATAGGCAAGTAATTAAGACGCACACTGAGGAGCTTCCCGATAGCTAGGCAGTGGCCTGCTGTGTTCTTTGTTTACTGTGTCTCTTTTGTTGTCACTGTCACGATTTTTTACAACGTGAATCTTGGCGCTGTATCTGAATCGAAGCACTACATAACCATCGAATCGACTTGTTGCTGACTTTGTGCTATTGGTTTCTGCGACTGTGACATTTTACTGTAACGTATGCTGATGATATCGCGATTTTGCAGATCATATGATTCCCTGGTCTAAAAGTTGAACTTCATATGTTAGGTCTGGGAGAAAGAATGTCACTGTTACGTGGCTCATCACCTTTGTCGCTCAGTCACTGGTTACATTGGCAATAGCAGCAATAGTTACCTTCGTCATACGATCGCATTATCGCTGTGCTAACGTACAGTTCAGAATGCAGAAAAAAGTGGTTGATTTGGAAAACTTGTGTACAACTCTGTAATTGGTCGGTTTCCACCAGAAAATTTCAGCTTGTTTTGTATTCTTGTGGAGAAAGAGTGGAGGCTAATCGGGCAGAAATTAGTTTTGCTATTGAATGAGGATTTCGACCCATTTGCTGTACAGCATAAGCACTATACGACACTTCAGATGGCCAACATACGGAAGTTTAACCGTAAAGCTTAGCACGAAATGTGAAACTGTGGTCAGGTTTCATGATACGCGGGTGGTCAATTTACGGAGTAATGGCCATGTGTAATATAGGAATTTGTTAGTGCTTTGGAAGTGTGGCAGACTGTGACAGGTGTCCGAGTTGGGTACTGGGATGTAGCCCAGTCATTATAGTGGTCAGGCTACAGCGGACCCGCTCGACCTTTAGCTCTCGGCTAATATGTCGATCGCGACACAGTGTTATGTTGTCCACGGAGACATATTGAAGGGGCTCGTATCCCTTTCCCTGATTAAGCTGAAGTAGAGTGCCGAAGGAATTTTGAACACTTACGAGCTGTGTATGGAGATATAGGCTACAGTACATTACTAATTAGTTTCGCGAAAAGTGCGCTGAAAATATTTACATCTTAGCTTACATACTGGATTGCATTTTTATAAATTTTACTTTTTTTTTTTGTCAGTATATTTTGTATTGCACATGATGCATAGACAAATACACAGGTTCATTTATACTTCATACGCGTACGGATTCGTTCTTGATTTTGTTGATTGAAGTTCATGTTGCCTGCATGCAGTTCAGATGTGTCCGAAGGTGTCTGCACATTATAAAAGGTTGTTTAGGCCTGGGGTACAGGCTTAGATTTTCGGCTGGCCCTGTTCTTCTTCACTGAAGTTTTTCAAGGCTTTGCTCTGTCCCTCTAGGCTAAGGGCGGGGTAATAACTATAACATTTTCCTACCACATACTTTACTTTCTTTTTCATCATTCGTTGTCTTTCAAAGATGTACACCTGTGGTTTGAACTACTGGCTGTCGTAAAATAAATTACATATAAATAGCTCTGTATTCTGAGTTACTGGATGTCGTCAAATAAACTTGACGTATATCGGCATGTAGTCTGAGCTATTGGCTGTCACTAAATAAACTGCAGATGTGTAGGCCAGTAGTCTGAGCTCCTGGCTGTCATCAAAGAAACTGCAGATATATAGGCCTGTAGTCTGAGCAGCCGGCTTTCGCTTAATAAACTGCTTATGTAGGCCTGTAGTCTGAGCTAGTGGCTGTCGCTAAATAAACTGCAGATTTATGGCCCTGTAGTCTGAGGTGCTGCCTATCGTTAAGTAAGCAGCAGATACACGCCTGTAATATACCTGCCGTTATTTGACAAATGTAGTCAAACTAAAGCATATGCTGATATTGTGATCATTATGGGAGGAAGACTGCAAGATGTTGAAGTAGAATTTAGATCACTGGTCGAAAAAAACGGATTAGCAATGAATGGTAGAAGACAACACTTGTGACAGCATCACGAAAGCCTTACGATAAATATGAGCATGTGAAACTTGGTTTATTATGTTTATTATATACTAACATTTGCACTGTAAATTTATATTAAATTACTCCGACGTGTTTCGATTTTAATACACCATCTCCATGGAGCTTAAAAGCTGTGTTAGCTAAAGTTATGAATTATTAATATGATTAAATACAATATAGTAATGTGTTGTGATAAAATTTTGGTAAATGTGGCCGAATATGTAATTTCTGGTTAGGTGTGTGTGTATGGTGCGGAGTAAACAGGAACCGGAAGTGGGTTTAAAAGTAATTGGTACATATAATTTTGATACAGTGAGAGACTATACGCACCTCGGTACAATTATAACAAATAAAGTGAATTAAGACCAGAGATTGAAATAGAATTACAAATGCAAGAAGAGCATATTATGCACTTATTCCTGTATTACAGAGTCAATCAGCACTCAGAGCAGAAAAAAATAAAAATCTATAAGACATCAGTAATACCATGGGCAACATAAGGATCTGAATCTTGGACACTGAATGAAGATATTGCTAAACTGCTGGCTACTTTTTAAAGAAAAGTTTTTAAAACGTTTGGGGGAATTAAAAAGTAAATGAAAATTGGAGGAAGCGACGTAATGAAGAATTAATGCAGCTGTTTGGAGGTTTAGATATGCTTTCATTTGTCAGTATAGTTGTGTTGAATTGGATTGTCATGTTAGTGGAACGGACAGCAAAGGAAAAGAAAAAGTATTTAACAATAATCAGCAGAGAAGTCGACAAAGAGAACGATCAAAAAACAAATTGTGGAATTTTACACTAACAGATATTAACAAACGCAAAATTACAAATTGGGAAGGGAGGTCAAACAACAGAGCTGACTGGGAGAAGTCCTTTATGGAGGCGGAGGTCCGAATTTTACTGTAGTGCCATCTAAGAAGAAGAAGGAGGAGAATAAGAAGAATATATATGCGGTACTGCAGTAGGCTAGCTTTAACATATAGTTGAAGAAAGCAGGAAATATCTTTGCATTGTCTTCCAAACCCACCGCCAAGACGTCTGAGGCCTCCACTGGGTGGATCTACAGAGTGTCATCAGTGCTGGATTTTCGCGTGTTTCTTCAGTCTCCTTGTGGTCTTCTCCAAGCCGTATTTATCGGAGTGAATATGTGAGGGTCTTGCGTTCCGCCTGTGGGATCGATAAAGATGAACGCATGAATGAGCTGCCGGAATGCTGAGGGCGGGGCAGATGCACAGCGGGGGTAATTGGCACGTTTATTGGGACAGAAAATTCCAGCCTTTGGGAAGCAATTTGTGTCTGGGCACATTTTAACCAGTAGCTGTGGGTGAATGGGTGAGTGCCAGAATTTGGATCGGTCCTTGTTTTTTAACGAAGTAATTTTTGAAGCAGTACAAATCCACAGAATCTGTAGAGTAAGGGCGTTAGTCTGGTAACTGCAGAGTGTTTACAGCTTGTGTCATTTGTGCGGATTTCATGTGTAGGCTGTAGAGGTGGCGATATGAAAGAAATTAAAAATGATGCGATCGTGGTAAAGTTCATCCTATAAATTGTCATGAAGGCACACACGGGGGGGGGGGGGTTTAGGGGCGGAGGTGTACCTTTTCTTTTACTTGGGCGCATGAGGGGGGGGGCGGTCAACAAAACTCCCCGCCCGATTTACCCCCGGGGAGGACCCGGTAACAACTTGTGCAGG
>Ga0136643_10010316_pt1 | contig 13794 bp, 11 predicted proteins | sample TergutLab28metaG_FD_96883 | JGI IMG/M metagenome (GOLD analysis project Ga0136643, IMG submission 96883) | Labiotermes labralis P1 segment gut microbial communities from Petit-Saut dam, French Guiana - Lab288 P1 (version 3) (version 3) | ecosystem: Host-associated > Arthropoda: Insects >...
TTAAGTACACGTTGGTTAACACTCAAATATAAGGCTTTTTTGTGAGATAACAAGTCTTTATAGTTTAAACGAGTTCAATAAGTGGGTTCTCTTGCAAAATAATAAGTTTCAAAACCTACCTTCTAAACCAAAAATCCACAACAAGCGGTAAATGGTCGGAAAATCCGCCGTGATAGCGCATTCCGATGTATGTTCTGAAAGGTCGTTTGCCGAGAAAATTTTCATCGACTTCGAGCAAAAAATCGGCTTCAAACACGCGAACATCTTGCTGTAAAGTAAAAAAACTGTTCGTCGGATTGAGCAAATTTCCCGAAACAACGATTTGGTCTAACATTCCCCATTCGCCTTGATGTTTGTGCGTTCCTTTTCCTTGTTCGTGCAAATGATATGTGAGATTGTAAAGTTCGCGCGTGGAAATTTCCGATGAAATCGGATGCGCTTTCAAAGTTTCGAGCATACTCCGATTGGTTGGATAATCGTTGAAATCGCCCATAATCAAGATATTCGGATTAGCGTAAATCGCAAAAAGACTATCAACACTTGCTCGCAAAACCGAAGCCTTGAAAATTCGCCTGTCCTCAGATTCCAATTCGCCGCCCCAACGCGATGGAAAATGAGTAACAAAAACGTGTAACGTATCATCAGAAAGCGTTGTTCCCGAAACGTACAAAATATCGCGTGTTGTGCGGTCGGAGTTCGGAAAATTAATCGGAATGGCTTTATCCGAAATCGGAAAAAACTGAAACGGATGATAAAGCAACGCAACGTCAATTCCGCGCGCATCGGGCGATTCATGATGAATAAAGCGGTAACCGAGCGATTTCAACGGCGAATTTCGGGTTAAATCCCACAACGCTCGTCGGCTTTCCACTTCGCACAATCCGACAAGCGCAGGCGTGTTCCAACCGCCGATTGCCGTGATTACTTTGGCGATATTGGCTTGTTTTTGGCGGTATCTGGTCGCGTTCCAACCACGCATTCCGCCGGGCAGAAACTCACTGTCATTGGCGATGGAATCGGGAAAAATATCAAAAAAATTTTCGACATTGTAAAAAATCACGCGAAAATTGCGCAATGTTTCCCGTTGTGCCGAAAGGTAAAATGTGAAGAAAATGGAGAGGAAAAGGAAAAGGATTTTCAAGTTGATTTTGTTCATTTGTTTTGTGTTTTTTGTGTTCAATACGCTTAGACATTTGCATTTTTGTCCGACAAAGATAAGTTTTATTTTGATTGAATGCGAATCAAGATTGGAAACAAAACAAAAAAGAACTCATATCGACTTGGGTACTCATTCGGATTTATTCTAAAAATCTCATTTTTTCAAATAAAAAACTTATCAACAATTTGCCGCTTCAAAAAAAACATCTATCTTTGCAGTCCTTTTTGAATAAACGAAAGTAATATAAATGTAAAGGCGTATTGTATATGCCTGAAATAAAACATAAAGAGCAATGAAACGGACATTTCAACCTTCAAACAGAAAAAGAAGAAACAAACATGGATTTCGTGAGAGAATGGCAAGCGCAAACGGTCGCAGAGTGTTAGCCGCTCGCCGTGCAAAAGGCAGAGCCAAACTCAGTGTTTCGGATGAAGCACGTCATAAAGCGTAATTTTTCATCGAAAATGATATAGAAAGAGTAAAGACCTTTTTGAGGTTTTTACTTTTTTTATTTTCATAAATTCTTGCATCCGAAAGAAAATGACTATTTTTGTGCGTGATAACAGACTAATAGATTAAAAGACTGATTGACAAAAAGACGAATGGAAAAGAAAAAAAGTTTTATCCTATTTGTAGTAATAAATATTCTGATAGCAGTTGTGACGGTTGCTGTTATGGTTTGGATTACGTTTGCCGCTATCGATAGATATACCGAACACGGAGTCGAAAAAATTGTTCCCGATTTGCGCGGAGCGTATGTTCCCGAAGCCGAAATTTTGTTGCGAGCGCAAGGATTGTTTCCGCGCGTTATCGATTCGGTGTTTGTAAGAAACAAACCGCTCGGAACGATTGTTGAGCAAGTTCCTCCGCCGAATGCACGAATGAAGCGCAATCGACCTGTTTATGTAACTATCAATTCGCGTCAAATTCCGCAAGTTGCGCTTCCGCACGTTGTCGATTTTTCGGCACGGCAAGCAGAGGCAACGCTCACTGCAAGCGGACTTAGAGTGGAAAGAACTGAGTTTGTTCCCGCTCAGTTCCAAAATTTAGTTCTCGACGTACTGTATCGAGGCGAAAGCGTGCAGGCAGGACACCGAATCCCGCAAGGAGGCTCGGTTGTGCTTGTGGTTGGTCGCGGATTGGGTGAGGAGAAAATTCCCATTCCGGATTTGGTTGGAATGACGCTGGAACAAGCTCGACGAACAATAATGAACGCATCGTTTATTATCGGAGCTTCGCACAATCACAACGATGAAAGCCAGCAACAGCAATTTGTTTTTCGGCAAGACCCGGCTGTTGGCAGTGTTGTTCCAATCGGAACGAGGATAAATCTTTGGTTTACCGCCGACCGCGAAGTGCTGAACGAAGCACAGCAAAGACCACAACGCACGCAAGAGGATGATTTCTTTTAGAAGTCCCTCCAACCTCCCCAAAGGGGAGGCTTTTTAGGCGGAGCAAAAAACAAAAATTGAAAAATTATGACCAAAAACTCAATAAATTCAGGTAGTTTGGAAGCCTCCCCTTCGGGGAGGTTTGGAGGGGCTTTGGAGTTAGAGGGAGCTGACGACCTTTTCGAACATTATCGTTTTGAGGTTGATAAAGGACAAAGTTTACTGCGGATTGATAAATATTTAATCAATCTGATGTCGAATGTTTCGCGCAATCGCGTTCAAGAAGCGGCGAGTGCAGGCACGATTTTGGTAAACGGAAAAACTGTCAAATCGAATTATCGGGTAAAACCGCTCGATAAAATTTCGATTATGCTCACTTATCCGCCGAGCGAAACCGAAATTATTCCGCAAAATATTCCGATTGAGATTGTACACGAGGATGATGATATTATGCTCATCAACAAGCATCCCGGATTGGTGGTTCATCCCGGATTTGGGAATTTTGAAGGAACATTACTCAACGCCGTCGCGTGGCATTTGAAAGACACCGAAGGATTTGACCCGAATGATGCACGTTTGGGATTGGTTCACCGCATCGACAAAGATACTTCGGGATTAATTTTGGTGGCAAAAACCGCTTACGCCAAAAGTTTTCTCGGTACGCAATTTCAGAACAAAACCACCTATCGCCGTTATCAGGCGTTGGTTTGGGGAACAGTAAAAAATGACGAAGGAACGATTGAAGGTGCGATAATGCGCGACCCATACGATAAAATGTCGTTCGGCGTTTTTAATCAGGAGGATTATCCGAAAGCAAAACATGCCGTAACGCACTACAAAGTTCTCGAACGTTTTGCGCACACCACATTGGTCGAGTGTCGGCTCGAAACAGGTCGCACGCACCAAATCCGCGTTCATATGAAGCACATCGGACACACGCTTTTTAACGACGAACGCTACGGCGGAAATATGATTCTAAAAGGCGTAAACAGCGGAAGTTACAAGCAATTTATCAAAAACTGTTTTGAGACTTGTCCGCGTCAGGCACTTCACGCCAAAACGCTCGGATTTGTGCATCCGCACACGCAACGCGAAATGTTTTTCGAAAGCGAATTGCCCAATGATATGCAAAATCTGATTGAAAAATGGCGAAACTATAAACCGTCCGAATGATAAAATTTGAAGCATAAATAAAAACAGTATTTAGCTTGTATTAATCAAAAAAAATTTTTACCTTTGGCAGGTTGTACACAGAAAGAAAAAACCATGCAAACAGCAACCATATACAGAACAGAACAAAGGCAAGCAGAATTTGCCAGACACAAAAACAATAGAGCCGTTCTTATTGCACCCGAAGGATATATGTCGGCTGAAGAATTTCGCATTGAGGCAAAAGCAAGTTTAACAAAGATTCTCAATGAGCGCGGTATTTATTAGCAGACAAACAAGGATTGATTTGGATAACATTGTCATTGGATTGCTTGATTGGGAAAAAATTATACTTACAGTTGCCGAAGTAGAACAGTACGTTGATGATATTGTAGAAGTTGCGTATTCGCTCAACAAAAAGTCTATTCATTTTAGAGCAATATACAACAAACATTTAAAGTACGGTACTTATGTCTATCCATACAAACGCAACGCAAATACAACTTGGTATATAATTTACAACAAGATAGGCGAGGATATTTACATTGAAAAAATCATTAGCAATCATTTAACAAGTTCGTAACAGAAAGAACATAAAAAACTTGTATTTTTGCAAGAAAATTAAACTATCGAAATAAACAAATTCAATAAAACAATAATTTAAAAATTCAAATTTATGAAAAAACTTAGTTTACTTAAAACAATGCTTCTGACGGCTGTGTTGCTGTTTGGAAGTGTGAGTATGACGGCACAAACACGAATAGCGTGGTGGGAATTTCGCGGTTTGGCGAACACTGGCGAAAATGCTTTTGGAGCACAAGGGTTTATGCCTATACAACAAGATGAAAACTTAACCGTTGGCGGTCTTACTCGTCATTGGACACCTTCAGGCGGAACACCAGCAGCACACGGTTGGGGTGGAAATAATTTTGCAACGGCGGTTAACTCGTTGGATGCTGCTATAACGGCGGGGCAATTTATTACATTTACTTTCACAGCCAATATAGGTTATGAATTGTCTTTGTCCTCAATAGGAGCATATAACGTTCGTCGTGTTGCCAATGGTCCATCAACTGGACAATGGCAGTATGCGGTAGGAACAGGAGATTTCACGAACATTGGCAGTCCTATTACTTGGGGAACTGTAACAGATGCTCAAGGAAATCCGCAGGCGGCGATTGATTTGTCGGGTTTCAACGAACTGCAAGAAGTTGCAGCAGGAACAACAGTTACACTCCGTCTTGCATTATGGGGTTCATCCGCACCTACTGGAACTTTTTATTTTAATGATGCCGCCACTGCTGTGGCTAATCGTCCCGGACTTCCTATTTACGGAACAGTAACATCAACAGCAACACACACAGTAACTTTCAGTGCAGGCGTGGGTAGTGTGTCAGAAGCCAGTCTTACCGAAAGTGCACCCGGCGCAGGTATTGTATTGCCATTGCCAACTTTCATTTGTGACGGTTGGGAATTCGCAGGCTGGACAAAAGGCGGTTATGTGTCAGAAACAACAACTATACCTACTACTCTTTTATTAGCCGGCACAACGTACTTCCCAACATCAGATGTAGATTTGTACGCGGTTTATGTAAAAAACACAACGACCACCGTTGCACTTACGCAAGCAGAAATAAGTGCAGCTCCGAACACACCGACCGGACCGATTGTTTTTGAACAACGTACTATCGGAGATTGGAGTGGATTACTGAGAGTTGATGGTGACCTTATAGTACTAAACTCGTCGGAAGGGACAGCAGGAGGTAATCCCGATGGTCATATCTTATCGCCTGTGTTTAATGAAACTATAAACTCTATAACAGTTCACACAATCGGCACTGCCAACGCAAACAGAACACTCCACATTATAGATGATGCCGATGGAACAACTGTTATTGGTAATACAACTTTTTTTGGAGAAACCAATGTGAGAAGAGCTAATGTATTTACCGACAATTTGGAAGGAGTAATTCAGTTTCGAGTACGCAATGGAAGTAACTTGAACCAAAATCTCTCCATTACCGGGGTTGAAGTAAACTTTGGCGGAGAAATTATTTTTGATTCAAACCCTGTTTGTCCAACATTTACCGTAACGCTTGATGCAGGAACAGGCGAAGTTTCGCAGGACATTTTTGCAGATGTAACAAACGTAAATTTGCCAACACCAACTATTAGCTGCGGTAATTGGATTTTCGCAGGTTGGGCAACAAGTCCGGTTTCCGATACTCATCTACCGCCTGCTTTTGTTGCAACAAGTCCGTTTATACCTACAAGTGATGTAACCTTATATGCAGTGTATATGCTTTCGAGCGGAAAAGCTAAAACTGAGTCGCTTACTAATGCTCAAATAGCGGCAGCTACACACATTGGCGGTGGTTATGCAGACCATACTATTGTTGGCGAATGGACTGGGCGAGTATTGAGAAATGAGACCGATGGTCAATTTAACTTGCATATAAGTTCTACTGCGTCAGGTACACCTCATATTTTGTCGCCTGCATTTGGTGGAATTGTGAGTTCTATTACTGTTCATTACGACCTAACAGGACAGCCCGGCAGACGGATTAGGGTTATGGATACTGACGAAGTAGAGATTGTTTTTGCTGATGTTTCGTCCCCACCAGCTATTGGATATTATACATTTACCGATTTTAGTGGTCGTATGTTCAATCGATTCCGAATACATTCCGGTACTACTATGCTACGCGTTGCAGGTGTTGATGTAGAATTTGTAGAAATGACTTTCAACTCCACACCGAAGTGTGTTCCAACAATAATTGTTGCAGAAACAGCTAGAGATTTCACTTTATCGGCACAACCGGGCAATACGGCAACTCAAACAATTACCGTTAGCGGAGTTCATCTAACAGACGATATTACACTGGCAATTACCGGCGAACATGATGACTTGTTTGAAGTATGTGTAGATTACATTGAACATCAAGATGGCGAAGTATCGGAAACAACCATTACCATTACTTACACGCGCCCTGCAGAAAATGGCTCACGCGCATTGGCTTTGAGAGCTGGTGATGGCACGCACACGGCTACATTGACTTTGAGCAGTCTCGGCGCAGAAAATATTGTTTTCACTTTGAGCGGAATTGACCCGGGTATTCCAAGTAACGTTCCGGAAGTAACGCCCGATGCATTCGCACCTTTCGCAGTAGATGGTCAAGTTCATTTCATGGCAGTTTCGGGCGAAGTGGTAGAAATTTTCAACACAACCGGTCAGCTTATATATAGAGGCATTGCTATCGAAGGTTTGAACAGCATCGCAGTTCGCTCCGGCATCGCACTATTGAGAGTTGGCGGAACGGTAAACAAGCTAATTGTAAGATAAACCACAGCAAACTTCATTAGTTTCAACAATTTAACCCTAACAAGTTTCAAAAACCTGTTAGGGTTATTTATTTGAATTTCCAAATAATTTTGTGTTTTTGCACTTTGATACGAAAATTAAAAAACAAAAGTGCAGTTGGCATATTCTCTAAAAGCAAAAAGACAGCCGAAAGATAAATCTTTCGACTGTTGTTTTTTGCACGTCATTGCGGGCTCGACCCGCCGCTCGAACTTGTTCGCTTGGTTTACCAAGAATCTCATTTATTTGGAGATACCGAAACAAGTTCGGTATGACACTATTGCTCTACGGGCAAAATCTACACTCTGCACTCTACAAACTGCACTCTAACAGAGTTTCAGGGTCTAAGGTATCTTTTTCAATATCGAGGAAATATTTGTAAATACCAACTTTCAACTCGGCGCAAGCATCGTAATCGCACACGATAATTCCTTTCGGATGCATTTGCAATGCGCTGATTGTCCAAATGTGATTAATCGGCTCCTCAACGGCATGGCGCAAAGCGCGCGCTTTGTTGTGTCCATTTACGATAATCAAAACTTCTTTCGCATCCATTACTGTGCCAACACCGACAGTGATGGCAGTTTTCGGAACTTGATTTACATCATTGTCGAAAAAGCGCGAATTAGCAATAATCGTATCGGTTGTCAGCGTTTTTTGGCGCGTGCGCGAAGTAAGCGACGAACCCGGCTCGTTGAACGCAATGTGTCCGTCGGGACCAATTCCGCCCAAAAACAGGTCAATTCCGCCAACTGCCGTGATTTTAGCTTCGTAATCGGCACATTCTTTTTCCAAATCATCAGCGTTTCCGTCCAGCAAATTGGTGTTTTCGGGCTTTATGTCGATATGACTGAAAAAATTGTTCCACATAAACGAATGGTAACTTTGGTCGTGGTCTTGCGGAAGTCCAACGTATTCGTCCATGTTGAAAGTAATCACATTTTCGAACGAAACAACTCCGCTTTTGTTCAGCTTTATCAGTTCGCGATACATTCCGAGCGGCGACGAACCGGTTGGAAGTCCCAAAACAAACGGTTTTTCTGCCGTTGGATTTGCCTTAATTATTTTCGCAGCCACATAATTTGCCGCCCATTTCGATACATTTGTGTAATCGGGTTGAATAATTAATCTCATATTTTTTTGTGTTTAAATTTTCAATACACAAAGGTAGTGTTTTTCTGTTATCTTTTGTTCATATTCGTAATAATTTTGAATAAAGCGATGTAAATATTATCTTTGTGGACTGAAATGATTTTTTGAAAAATGATGATGAAAAAACTTCTCTATTTCTCCCTGTTTATTTTTTTCCTGTCGGCGTGTAAAAAACAAGAAACGGCGCAAGACACTTACGAACAGCCTGAAATTGTCGAATGTGTGTATCGATTTGGAATTTGCATTGATTCGCTCGATGTGGCTGATTTTCAAGTACGACAAGGCGAGAGTTTGTCGGTAATTTATACCAATTTAGGATTTTCGGGTGTGCAAAGCAACAGAATGGTAAACGTCGCTGTCGATTTGCTTCCACCCAGAAGTTTGCGCGCGGGAATGAATTATCACGTTTTTACTACGCAAGATAGCATTCCGCAAGTTGCGCACATTGCTTTTGCTCGCTCGCGTACAAATTTTGTTGTGCTTGATTTGCTCGGCGACAGCGTTCACGCGCGTGCTTACGAAGTGCCGATAATTACCAGACGGCGTTATTCCGAAGGCGTGGTCAATTCCTCGCTTTGGAATGCGATTGCGGCGAGTGGCTCAGACCCGATTTTGGCAACGATGTTGTCGAGTATTTTTGCGTGGCAAATTGATTTTTTCGGCATTCAGCGAGGCGACCGTTACAAGCTGATTTACAACGCTGCTTATATTGAAAACGACACCGTTCCGTTGCGCATAGAAAGTATCGAAGGCGTGGTTTTTACACACAGAAATCGCGATTTTTACGCCATCCCTTTTGAGCAAGACAGTGTTCGGATTTTTTTCGACGAAAACGGAAACAGCCTTCGCCGTGCATTTTTGCGCGCTCCGTTGGATTTTTACCGCATTACTTCTCGATTTACAAATGCACGTTTTCATCCCATTTTGAGGCGCTATCGACCGCATCACGGCGTTGATTACGCCGCGCCGACAGGAACACCGGTACGCACCATCGGCGATGGAACGGTGATTGAAAGAGGTTATCAGCGCGGCGGCGCGGGCAATTTTGTGCGAATACGACACAACGCCACTTACACAACTACTTATATGCATTTGAGCCGTTTCGGGCAAGGAATCCGGCAAGGCGCGCGCGTAAATCAAGGCGATATAATCGGTTATGTTGGTATGACAGGATTGGCAACCGGTCCGCATCTTTGTTTCAGAGTTCACCGCAACGGCGTTCCAATCAATCCGCTCACAATGGAAGCACCGCCCGATGTTCCGGTACATCCCGAATTGATGGATAGTTTCAACATTGTAAAACAAAATATTTTGAATGAAATTGCGCGTTTTAGTGCGGAAAGGGAACTCTCCCTAAATCCCTCTCTCAAAGAGAGGGACTTTGAGGCAGTGCAAAAGAGCAATGACAGTGAAAATAGCACGAACGTGGCTCTCTCTCTTTGAGAGAGGGCGGGGGGAGAGTTCGGATTTGCTGATTTTCAAAAAGATACAATTTTAAAAAACAATTATTCTAATTATAAATCCTCTAAAAACTTTTTTATCGTGAAAAAAAAATTAATCTTTTTCATCGTATTCATTCTTTTCGGAATGAAAATGTACGCACAGCCCGAACTGCGATTTGTAGCAGGACAACAAGATATTGTGCGCGTTGCACGTCATTTCTTTCGCGGAATGACAGTTCCCAACAGTCAGCTGACTGTCAATGATGTATCCTTTCCGGTGTTTTCCACAGGTGCTTTTGCGGCAGAGGTAAATCTTACCGAAGGAAGTAACAAAATTCGCTTTGTTGTTCGCAATGGCGGACAACAAACGGTGCGAGATTTGGATATTTATTTCGAGCCTCGCCGACCACCGCAAGCTGTTACTCGCCTCGAAATTGAACGGGCGGAATTGATTCCCAATGTTTCGATGGTTATGCCGGGCGATATGCTGAAAGTGCAAGTAAAAACCATTCCGGGCGCGAAAGTTACTTGGCTCGGCGGAAATATTCTCAGAGAATTGTCTGCCGAAGTTACAGGCGTAGCAGGAATTTTTCAAGGAAAATATATTGTTCAAAAAAATGATTCTTTGCTTGCTTCGCCGATTACGGTTACTGCGGAACACGACGGAAAATCCATCAGCCAAGAAATTACAAATGTTACCGTTCTCGACCCGTTGAATCCGCTTTTTGTGCGTTCGCGAGGTGGTGCAGATGCACAAAGAAATGTGATTAGCGGCGATGGCGGAGTTTTGCCGTTTCTCAATTACGGTTTGGGGCGCGACCGACTTGGCGGTTCGCGAATGGGTTATATTTCGCCCGGAATTGATATGCAAGTGTTGAGTAAAGTCGGCAATTTGTATCAAGTTCGCTTGTCGGAACGGCGCACGGCGTGGATTCCCGAAAGTCAAGTTCACCCGCCTGCACCGCAAGGACTTTTCCGTCCGCCCGCGCTCACTTCGTCGTGGAGCGTTTTCGGTGACGACCGCTTTGATTATGTCAGAATTGCAGTTTCAGACCGCGTGCCATTTCGCAGTTTTCAAGAAATAAATCCAAATCGCGTTGTAGTTGATATTTTCGGCGCAACAACCAACACGGCGTGGATTACGCAGTTGTTCACTACGCAAACCATTGCTAACGTGAGTTACGAGCAAATAGATGACGATGTTTTGCGTATTTTTGTCGATTTAAACACCACGCGTCATTGGGGATACAGCGTTTATTACGAAGGAAATCAGTTAGTTATTCGTCTTAGACATCAGCCGATGCCTCGACCGCGATTGCGCGGAATGCGCATTGCGTTGGATGCCGGACACGGCGGCGAACATCCGGGCGCAATCGGAACAACCGGAATGACCGAAAAAGAGGTCAATTTGGATATGACTTTTATGCTGAAAGAGGAACTCGAACGGCGAGGTGCGCAGGTAATTCTCACGCGAAGCGACGACAGCAATCCGAGTATGCAGCAGCGAATGGCTTTTCTCCGCGAACAAATGCCCGATTTACTTATTTCCATTCACAACAACGCGGGCGGAAATCCGATAACTACCAGAGGAACAAGTATGTATTATCGTCATATGGGTTCTTTTCATTTGAGCGAGGCTATTTTGAAAAGACTGTTGGAACTTGACGGTGTAGAAAATTTCGGCAATGTTGGCGCATTCAATTTTGCGCTCAATTCGCTCACCGAATTTCCCTCTGTTTTGTTTGAAGGATTGTTTATGAGTACGCCGTCGGACGAGGAAAAATTGGCGTGTCCAAGATTTAGACGACAAATGGTAAGGCAAATCGTGCGAGGATTGGAGGATTTTTTGCGAGATGCGCGGTAGAGAAATGAACATAAACTTGATTTTCACCTGATTTTCTCAACAAAAAAACCTCAGTAACAGATGTATGAACTTAAAAAACCTGATTACCTGATTGATTATTTCTAAAAAATCAGGTAATCAGGTTTTGGTTTGTTGTTTTCGCTGTTACTTAGGTTGTTTTGTCAGAAAAATCAGGTGGAAATCAGGTTTTTTATCCTTTTTTCAACGCCTTTTTCTCCTCCGCTTTCAGTCGCCGTTCCACTTTTTGCACATCCTCAGCAGGCGAAAGATTTTCGGGAACTAAACCGCGTTCAATCATTATTTTACGAACACCAAGATTGTTTTCAATGTGTTCTTTTTCTATTGACGGAACGCCGTGCAAATCTTTTACTTGCACATTTTCGGCGGTCATTGCAGCGGCAAAATCTTTCGCTTTAATACTTACAGTCGGCAGAAAATCGGCAACAGGGCGATTTTGCGGAACGTTCATTTTTCGTTTCAGTTGTGCAGTGTCAAGATTGAAAAGTGCCTTGTCGCCTTTCGAGCGAATTATCGCAAATCCTTTATCATCAACGCCTCGTTCGTAAAGTACGCCCGAAAGTCGTTTTTCGGTTTCACGCAATTTTATTCGTGCTTCTACTCGCTCGGTTTCCAAAATGCGCTGTTCAATCACTTCGGCACGGCGCGTTTGCACAGCAAAATAAGTTTGTGCAAAGGCAATTTGCGATTTGCGACTGTCGCCGTTTTGTGCAATTAAATAACAAGCGTAGCGTGTGAGAAGTATTTCATCTATCGCTTTTTCTGCGCCAGAGCCAATCTCGACCATTTTGCTGACGTCAGCAAAATGGTATTGCACGTTCTCGCCTGCATTTTGACAAGCATCTTTGGCTTTGTCAATAGTTTTCACAAAGTTACGCCATTGCGCATAACCCAAAAGCACTTGCAATTCTCTTGCACTCCAACATTCAACGCCTTCAATTTCGGCAGAGGCGTTTTCGAATTGTACAAACAATTCTTTGATTTCGTCTGATTTTAACATAGTTGTATTTATGTGATTTTTTTCTACAAAGTTACTAAATTTTTCTCAATTTTACCGCCGCCGCCGAATAAACAAATAACTCAATCCAACATTAAAAAAATCGTGATTTCCTATTCTGTCGTAAGTCAGATGGTAGTAAAAAAGACTCCAACCGATTTGCCCTCGAATATAAGCGGAATATGTGAAATAATCAAAATAATATCCGATTGATGTACCAAATCCTATCGAATGACCGAGCCAAAGTTTGCTCCGAAATCCAACAGTTCCGCCCCAATTATCAAAATTGTTCAGAGTTTGATAACCTGCTTTGAACGTGAGTTGTGTTCTTGATAGTAGCGGTGTGCGAACGGCTGACGACACATAAACATCACGATGAAAAAAATCTTGTGAGGATAAATTATATTGCTGAAATCCTATCGAAGGCGTTGTACGCCATAGTAGCCGATTAAAAAAAAGTGAACTACTACGACTCCATATTAAATTTGCACCAAAAGAATAATCGCCGTCAAAATTTGTTTGAGCATTAATTTTGTAAACAAATTTGCTTGGAATTCGTACAATCAGACTTTCATCAAATCCATTGCCGAAAGACAATCCAAGCATCGAATTGGCAAAATCGTAATTCGCGCCAATGGAAATCCGACTTGGTGGAATAAAGACAGAAAGATGCGACAGCATTGGTTTAAATTCTAAAACGACATAAAGAACAGTATCTTGCGTAACTTCAATCGTATCTGATAAGAAGCCAAGAAGTGAAAATCTCAACAAAGTAGTATCGTTCAACGTTGTTTTCTGAAATTTTCCGTCAATACCAGAGATAACACGATTTTCTGTTCCGATTTCCTCTACAAAAACACCTGCTATCGGTGCTGTTAATTGTTCATTCAAAACTTCCACAATCACTCCCGACACATTCCTTTGCGAAAAAGTATCGAAAACAAAAAAAGCAAATATGGATAACAAAAAATATCTCATAACTTAATCAAACAAAGTCGGTTGGTCTTCTTCCAATTTCCTGATAATGCTCAGCATCACGGCTTCGCGGATGAAACGCGAACGATTATGAACGCCGTATTTTTCGACGTAACGATTGAAAACTTTGTTTTCCTCGTCGTTCAGCGTGAAAGCGTGTTTGTGCGTTCGGAGTGAATTTTTCTTTTTTTGTGCCATAAACAGATAATTATGAGGTCGGTAAATCTTGCTCTTGGTCGGTTTTCGGTTTTTTCTTTTTTTCGATAATGGAAAATACTTTTTGCAA
>Ga0136643_10010320_pt1 | contig 13792 bp, 13 predicted proteins | sample TergutLab28metaG_FD_96883 | JGI IMG/M metagenome (GOLD analysis project Ga0136643, IMG submission 96883) | Labiotermes labralis P1 segment gut microbial communities from Petit-Saut dam, French Guiana - Lab288 P1 (version 3) (version 3) | ecosystem: Host-associated > Arthropoda: Insects >...
GTCCACAAAATCTGTGTTTTTTAAATTTCAATTTGGGGGATGCAACCTAGTAACCCCCCCCGGCCCCTTGGGTGCGCCCACTAAGATCACATGCTGGTCTCTATGTGATTGCTTGGTAACAATTTTAATGTCCATGCTAAACCAAAAAAAAAATTCAGGCCATCAAGAGACACAATTAGCATTTAAATCCTTCCCTGAAACATTAAAATGTACAAAATCCTACAGAATTACAGGCATGCTAGGCAAAGGACAAAATTGCAATGGAATATCCCATTCAGTTGCTTGTTTATTTCACTCATAACTGTACATGTCATGCTTCATATCCATCCCCAGGTTCAAAAACAGAATAAATTAACACAAAAATAGTAGTTGCCAACTTCACTGACTGACTAGCACAGCACACATGACACTCATAGCCAATACATTCTTTGTCAAAGTTTAAATTCATCATTACTTAAGTAAAATGTTTCACAGAAAGAAGTCCTCACTGGAGTAAGATAGAACCTATGCACTAACCTTAAGATCATGATTGGACCACATCAGTTGCAGCCTGTATCACTTAGCACCCACTTGCTACAAAAAGAATCACTGGAGTTTGTACCCCACTGATGCATATCATTTCATAACACATAGCAGAATCTACAATGTCAGATTCAATACCTTTAAGCCAGTCCTATCACATGTGGCCAGAAATTAAGATTTTCATAATATATGGTACCAATTACATAAGGAAACTTTTTCAACACACAAACTTGGAATGACTGCCTTACAGAGTGGGATTTTCTTACATTTCTGAAAATTTAATAACCATAATCATATTTGATTCACTACATACAACTCAATGATTCATCACAATCAATATCTTGACAACATTATTCAATAAATTGTAATAACTTTACAATATGTTCTTCAGTAACAGCTTTTCTATATTTCCTTCATGTTATTATGAATATAGAAAGTTCAGATGGCCCACTTTGTTTTATTTATCTCACAACCAAGAAATAAAGTATAAAATCTCAAATTACTTTGCACAACAACCATAACATAATCATCAATAAACATGACAGACATTTTTAAACAGAATATATTTTCAGCCAATGTAATATTAGGGAACTTAAATGTACCAACTAGCCTGACCACTTTCATTGACACATAAATATACATACATATATGCAGCGAAGGGTTAAAATATATCCAGCATAAATAAGAGTATTTTATTGAAGGTAGACTATACCAAAGCTCCTCAGAAACTGCAGGAATCAGGATCCTTACACCTCCATTCATTTCTACAGAACACAATACCTTCCATACACTGTGAAATTAATCCTGTTCCCAGATAGTGGATACATGCAGGGCCATCTCTACCCATTAGCAGAATTAAGGGGTCAAGGGGTCACTTAGGGTGTCAACCTCAGGAGGAGGAGGAGGAGGGTGATGTGACAAAATTCTGAAGAGTAGTTGCTAACATTTCAGACGAGCTTGCTACCTCCATCTTCAAGGTTCAAGTAGTCCTAGGACCATTTACACCCTGAAGATGGAAGCAGCAAGTTCCTCTGACATGTCAATGACTATTATCAGTCAATATGGCATCACAGCGCAGAAAACATGAACCTTTATTCAAATGCAGTAGGGAGTGCATATCTAAGAGGCCACCTTAAGTGTCAGACACACTTATGTTGGACCTGGGTACATGGAGGCTACCTGTCCTATGAGATTTTAAATTCTATTATCAGTTCTCTTAGTGAATATTAAAATCGAACTCATTAACTCAAAGGTATGCCTTCCTGCATCACTTAGTAGTTTCTCAGTAAGTTATGAAAGTCAATGAAAACTATAAGATTCATGGCCCTCACAAAGGTGATCAGGTCAGCAGTGTGCATTATGTGGTACAGGAATGGGATAAAGTGGCAGAAACATTCTGCATTCTTTGAGGGGTATGCTACGGCTCAGGAACTTAGTTGCCACTGTCTCGTTGCAGTGACTGGGGTTGGACCCCTAGGTGTTCATGTCAGATTTATGGGAAACAAAATGACAGTGGACAGGAATTTTTCAAGGATATCGCATTTCTCCTGTAATTTATCATTCCACCAATTCAAACTACTCTATCATTGTCATCCAGCAGATGGACAATAGGTCCATAAGAAGCCACAGTTCCAAAAGGCATAGTCTGACCCCACATTCAGTGTGTTTTTATTAGGCTGGATATTCTATAGAATTTTGTATCAGCATTATGAGTGCAATAAAACTATTGGACTAAACAAAAAACCTCCTTGGATGTGGTCCACTGTCTAGACAATTAAGATATAAGACCTAGAGACTACTCCAAAAAGAAGCATACTCTATGAGAACAATTAAATAATGCTAGTCAAGTTACTGTAGTATTGTAACAGCATTTCACAAACTTGGCCTCTGCAAATCCCCAACCAGAAAAAGAGCACACATCTCAAAAGAATAAATAAATAGTATAAAAAATGAAAGAAGAGTGGTAAAAGTCAAGATAAGGTTGTCACAAATCACTTTACTCCTTGAGGGAAAGAGCCTCTAAAACCCACTGAACAGGAAATGAGGTGATCCCCCAGAGTCAGTTCAGATGTTTTGTAGAACAGAAAATCTCTTGCCCCTACCAGGAACTGGACCACTATTTCTCTGTCATTCGTCCCATATCCTGGTCCCTATATGGACTAAATAACCAAGGTCCCAAAAGGCTGGCATACATGGAAACATGAAAACAAGGAAAGAAAGATGGAAAGACAATAGAAAGAAAATAAAAGGCCTAGTGTTAATGTTTATCTACTGGGTCAAAGCAAATGTAAACTTCCTCCTTATATCTTACAACACAGATGCAGCGGTGACTATCTTACATTACAGTTACCTTCTTGACGTCACAGTCTTTTTAACATGAAACATCACACAGAGGCAAAAAAAATACATAAATTTTAATCAATGTTTTCCAGCTTGTGTTCAGTGAGAATATAATGGTGCAAACCACAAGAATATCTGTCACCTGTCACAGAGAAAAGAACTTCAGAAAGGCTTGTGGTGGTATCGGCACATGCAGTGAGCTCTTGTCCACATTCTCCAGCTTCTCCTGGAACTCTGGATCTTGGTCCGCAATACAAGGGTGTCCAATTGATTTCCAGAATAGGCAGCGACAGTTGCGGCACAGCTGGATAATCTCTGCATATTCTTCACGCAGACCAAATGACCTGAGGACCATGACATTTTTTAGAACTGAGTCTGTGTACAGCTGTGTACAACTGTCATATCTGAACCTCAAATTAACTTCTCAACCACTGAAGCAATTTTATGAAACCCAGAGTAAGAGTCAGCGATGAAGTTATCACCTTCATGGCTTAAATGTAAGATAGGCGCTGTCAAGTACTCATGTCATTTTGTTTCCGTAATATAAAGGTTACAGGCAATCAGCACAAATGAAAGACAATGGAAGGGATCAGTAAGTATAAAACCAAGTTTGGCAGACGTCTACATAGTCTACAGAAAGTAAAAATGTACCGTGTATCATAAATAAAAGTAGTGTCCTCACTTGCGCAACTTGTGGTAGATGCCCTGCCAGTCTGTCTGTGGTGGGCAGGACTGCAGTATGAAGCCTATCTGCTGCGGTGTGAAGTGGAAGCGACACAGTTCCCTCCATATGCGCTGTTCATCAACAAGACGTTGCATCACACTGTATGCCTTTCCACTATTCTCAAGATCCTTGTGATCTGCGAGGCGCAGTAGCACCTCGCGAACACATTCTTCAGGCAGGTTCTGCAGCTTTGGGAACACATCATCCCCGGGCTGCAACATACCAGCAGCAGTGAAATTTAAAGAAGGAGGCTTCAAAATGTCAAAGCTTTGTTCAAGGTTAGCATTCACCATCTAAAAATTATGTATGACAAGTTTATTAACAAGCCATGCTGTTCATGTTTGCACTATTCTGCAATTCCAGCACATCATTCTAATTTTTACCACTTCGTTAATATGTTGTTAGCTAACAGGGGGAACAAATTACATTGAACATAATATGTGTTCAATGTAACATTGTTCTAGCAATAAATAAAGTCAATGATTGAGATATAAGTCATTTGAACAAACATAAACATTTTGTGGCATATACACTCAGTCCAAATGAGATGCCTGTTGTGTTAGCTACTCTGTTAAATTTAAATATTCTGTTTCATGATTTGAACTTTTTGTAAAAGTGGATGTTCCTCTTACCTCTCTAATTTGTATGTGATTTGCAATAGACAGGATGCGATTGATAGTGCGCAGATGTTGCTCCCAGAGCAAGGTGCTTCCTAACGGTCGACCCCAGCAGGCACAGTCAACCATGGCTCGCAGCTGGTGCAATAGCTTGTTCAACATGTGGATGTTCTGCTGACTAGCTGATACTGTGAAAGAAACGTCACATTTACAGTAGGGTCCTATGCAAGTCAAGTGATTACTAGTACAGTGTTAATGACCTGCACACACTCAATTCAGAAGTGATTTGGTCTGGATATTATTTATATGATTTACGTTCATTTACACCTATAGTTCAGTGCAAAACACCTGCAAGGTACAATGTGAATAGCCTTGCAATATGGCACACAGCCCTTACAGTACATGAAAATGCACCTTGGTAAGCAACCTCCTCCAGCATATTGAACAGCACTTTCTGTGCACATCCTGACAACATTGTCAGCTTTTGTGTAATAAGGAGGTCTAGAAGTTTACAGATGTAGTTAAATCGACGAACATCATGCACAGCACTCCGGAAGTCAAGGCGCTTAAATGCATCACTTAAGCCATTGAAGCCAGCAATCTGCAAACATACAGTTACCAAAATTAGAACAGACTTCCCACAGGGCAGGTTATGATGGTCACACAACAAAAATATCAATATATCCCTCACATTTTATTCAGATATGAAGAGTGCAACTGTTACTCAAAACTTTTATCCAGATTTTCTGCGTAATCATCACATGACAGAACTGAAGACCAAATTATCAAGGAACAGCAAATATCTCATGCATATTGGTTACTTCCATCCACCCATCAACATATAAACACACACACACATACAATTACACATACATACATACACACATACATACATACATACACACACACACACACACACACACATATATATATATATATATATACACATACATACATACATGCATGCATACATATGTACATATATATGCATGCATGCAAACATGCATGCACATACACACATACCTACCTACATACATACATATGTACACGTACACACACACACATATATACATGCTCTATATATATATATATATATATATATAATGGATCCAGAATTTAATCAAAGTGATAATAGGAAGTGACGTAAGCCATAAAAACATAAAATGCACAATAAAGTATTAGAAGTATTTCACATAGAGGATTCAACTGTTATATCAAATTCATTGTACACAACTGATAATTGAATTATGAATCATTTGTGGTATCAAAAACTTATAAACACAATAAAAGCAGTGTGTACTGAAGCATCTTCTTAATGCTGATATAAATAGAGCCTTTTCATTTATCAGACTTGTGAGTTCGCACAGTAAACTGTTGAATATTTTGATTGCAGCATAATAAATATTTGATGTACCCTTCTAAAAACACCAACAGTTGGCAATTGTTTTATGAAGAGAGCATAATATTAAAGCAAGTCCTACACATACAGCATGCAAGAGTACATGGGATCCTGCTGGTTCAGAATGGGGTCTAATTGTTTATCTTATGAGCTGAGCAAAAAAAGTTCACATTTCATAAAACAGAGAGAACCTTCTGATCATTTGAGCAGTTACCACTCAAGGCAGTAAGTTAAGTGATATTTTTAATACTATATGGAGAAGAAATAGATCCTTTTAACTGTCTGTTTAACAAACTAAAGCCAACTTTTGGCATATCCTCTACATAAGCATTATATTGAATTTGAAAAACATTTGTTGCAAAAATTCTGGTGGAGAAAAAAAAACCCATGAGACATGTCATTGAACCAGTTCTAATCACATCTGAGCATATAATATCTGTAGAGCAACTGATTACATCAAACTGTGTCCTTATGCCTACAATAAACAGCAACACTTACTTCTCGTGTACACTTGATGGTAATGTGACAATGCGGCTGTACAACACCATCTGGAACACGAAATTTAACACATTTCAGACGCCAAAATCATAACATTTTCTAGGAATAATCAAACTGATCACACAGTATTACCATAAAATGACTGATGCTGGCCAGAATTCCTAGTTTCAAAATATAGTTCATGTTTATTAAATATTATATGTAAATGCCTAGTAAATGTACCTGTGAGTTTGTGTATGATTTTTGTAATAATTAACAGTGTAGTAACAGTTAAAATTTTAAAGCTACTATTACAATTTTAAAGTTGTAGCATGGTTTACATTTAATGCAAATTAAGCAGCCAGAATAACAGGTAATGTTGGTCCAAATAGCCAAACTAAGTTCATAGTATTCTTAATCTTTGTAAATAACCAATTTGACGCAAATTCTTTTTCTTATATTTGTTTATTCCAGCTCTCTACATGTTTCGAGCAACCAAGTGCTCATCAACAGGAGAGTCAATTGTATCAATACGACCTCTGGTATATGTCACTTTATGTAGGTGACTGTGTGGTATACAGGTTTAGATGGAACTCCATGGATTCCATCTAAACCTGCATACCATACGGTCACCTACATAAAGTGACCTATACCAGAGGTCATATTGATAAAATTGACTCTCCTGATGATGAGCAGTTGGTTGCTTGAAACATGTAGAGATCTGGAATAAACAAATATAAGAAAAAGAATTGTATGACAAGTTGGTTATTTATAAAGATTGTAATAAGATGCACGGTCAACAAAACATAAAATGCATAGTATTCCTTTGTGTAACCTTAAAATCTGAATCTGATGTGAAGTGAAAGGACCCTCTTTAAGACAGTTAACAGAAGAAGGAAAATATGTGCAGTTTGTTCATACAGGACAATACCGCAGCCCACCCAGAAAATTTCTCAGCGACTGCCCCAGAAGAGGTATTCGGCATACCGGTTGATAACTCGCCAATTGTGACCTTCTAGATTCTCATATTCGGACCTATGCCTTTATCTGTTGTGAGGAAACACTGCCAGATAATTTATGTAAACATTTCACGTTCTTTGCAAGAACTAAAAGACAATATTTGAAAAAAGAATGCCAATACGTACACTTTCAAGACTAGATCTTCGTCGTGTGTAGGAACATTCATTCGGTACGAATGAGGCCTGCTCAGAAGCTGCAGGTCGCCACTGAAAGACTGTTTTATGAAATGAGGCAAGTATAAATGCAGGAGAAAAACATACTTGCCAATACCGGCGGATGCAGACTGCCAGTGCGATAACGCTCCCGTGAGCGATGCATTGTTCATGGACACGACTAGAGGTATGCTCTGCACATTCCAAATGTGTTCTTTGTTACTTTGTATACCCTATTAGCCATAAACTTTTCTTGTTGCAGAGACAAAGTTTTTATTGCAAAGTTAATCACAATACAGTTTCCTTACTGTACAGCCAAGAAATATTTTTCTTTGTCTTGCGTAAAATATTCGCCACAACAGCGAAACGTTCATGATTTTAGGCTTCCGCCACGGTGTAAATGATCTCTTCGCTCTTCTGGGATGTTATGCAGTTTAGTTATTTACAGAAATTACAGCGTAGATTCGTATCTTTGACTGTTTGACCCCTGAAGATGAAACCGATAGGTTGTCCCGAAACGTCGGTAAATAATTCCAATCTACGCTGCTTAACATTCCAGAAGAGCGAATATCTCAACAGCGACACATTTTTCAAAGAGAAGATTTAGAGTTAAATGGCCTCTGTTCTTTGTCATACACGAATCTTTAAGTTGATGTATTGTTTTTGTTGTCGTGTCGTCGTCGTCGTCGTTGTTGGTGTTCTTGTTGTTGTTGTTGTTGTTAAGAAAAGAGAGCTCGATTCGAACCAACAACTTTCAATGTAGGTCTCTCACACAAGCGACATCAACGATCTGTGGAGCGGCTGGCACATTAACATGTCGGCATACAGAAACAGACGCCTTCAGTGAATTCATTTTATGCCATTCGGGCAAACAGACGACGTAAATAGAACTACGTGCAATGCCACAGACAAAGTACAGTAAAACCGAAGACGCGAGAAAACACCGTGGCACAGCCCACTGCTGTCGACAACCCGCGTAGATACGTGTACGCTCAGCGAGGGATTTTCCGATGTGTAGATAACACAGAGTAAAGATATACCTACTACTGCTGCAGAAATTCGTGAAACCATTGACAAAGAATCAGTTCACCAGCCTACATAAGCAGCAAATTCAGAACATATGACTTACAGTCTCTCACCTCATCTCAAAATATATTCAAATGCGTACCGTGTTGTAGCTTCCTTTTGACTTATGCGTATTGAAATAACTTAGTTTCTATGTCATTTAGACAAAGTAACCCCATTTGTCTGGAGCGGCAGAGGAAGAGGAGTGGAAAAATGGTTAAGAAAGTTGCTCGCTCCAGGCTTCGATTCGAACTGAGTCCCTTACTAATGCAAGGCAAGCGCGCATCCAAACTAATATTCCGCTTGACAAAAGGGTCCAAATCAGAGTCAAAAGTAATCTTTTGAAAAGCAAAATTTAAAAAAAAAGACAAATCAAAGAAGTCGTTTGGACTTAGCTCACCGTAAGGAGCCAACGACTGCACTATTGGCCTACACTTGTTCGAAAACAGGGAGGTACAAAAAAAGAGTCGTCTAGACTTACCAATGCTTGTCTTCTTACTGTGGAACTCTTGTAATGCTAGGCTGTCTGGCATCATGTTCTCCTTGTCTTCGTCATCAAGCCTGCGACAGACATATCAACATGACTGAAAAGGAACTGTATTCCACTTCATTGTACAGTCACCAAATGTGAACTTTGGTATTTAATACAGACCATTGGTCTTCATGTTCAGTCAGTTGCAAACACACACATCTTGCTGAGAGCTCTCATTAACAGCAGAATATTACGTGTACTGCGCAGACAAAGGGGATAGCATTATTTTCTTACATTTTGTTTAGCGACGCTGTCAATTGTTACGTCTAGTGTTCGTCAATCGTTGGGCAGAAGCGCACATTTTATTTAAAAAACACAGAAGCTTTAGTATCTTTAGTAGTAACGAGAATGGACTAGAAGTAAATGCTAATAAAACTAAGAACATGGTCATGTCTCGAGATCAGAATGCAGAAAGAAGTCACAATGTAAAGATCGGTAATAGCTCCTTTGAATGGGGTGGAAGAGTTCAAATATTTGGGAACAACCTTAACGAATCAAAATTCTATTCAGGAAGAAATTTAAGACCAGACTGAAGTCAAGGAATGCTTGTTATCATTCGGTGCAGAAGCTACTGTCTTTCAATTTGCTATCCAAAAATATAAAAATTAAGATACACAGAACTATAATTTTGCCTGTTGTTTTGTACGGCTGTGAAACTTGATCGCTCATACTGAGGGAGAAACGTAGGCCGAGGGCGTTTCAGAATAGGGTACTGAGGAGAAAATTTGGGGTTTAACGGAGACAAGATAATAGGGAAGTGGTGAAAAATGCATAATGTAGAGCTTAGTGATCTGTACTCCTCACCAAATATTATTCAGGTGATCAAATCGAGAAGAATGAGATAGACGGGGCATGTAGAGCGTATGAGGGAGAGAAGAGGTGTATACAGGGTTTTGGTGGGGAAACCTGTGGGACAGAGACCACTTGGAAGACCCAGGGGTAGACAGAAGGATAATATTAAGATGCATCTTCAGAAAGTGGGAAAGGGAGCATGGACTGAATTGATCTGGCTCAGGATAGGGACAGGTGGCAGCACTTGTGAATGCGGTAATGAACCTTCGGATTCCATAACATGCGGGGAATATCTTGACTAGCTGAGAAACGGTTAGCTTCCCAAGAAAGGACTCTGCTCCATGGAGTAAGTAAGTTCGTCAATGGTAGGTGGACGAATATGTATCTGGAGCACTGGTGGACAGCGGTAAATCAAAGTACTCTGAAGAAAACCGATGCCATTCCAAACCATCTCTACTGAAAGTGGATTGGATAAGACTACTGCGAAATAACCGCGGAGTTGAGAACCTGGCGAGGAAAAAAAGTTTAACGCAGGAGTTGTGCCTATCATTGGCACTCACAGGACATATTGGACGTATCAGGAGACGCTGTTAACACCGCAACTAATTCAGACTCAGTATCCTACTCTGTATTTTGATTTTTGAGTTGGCACACTTTACATTGCATTTGTCAGTCGTAACCAACTCACTCAGTCATTCCATTCGGCAGTCCTTCTGGAGAAGAAAACAGGTCCTCAGCATTTCATAGCACCCGAAGGTGCGCTAGGCCGCCTACTGTGATCTAAGCAGACCGGCTGTGGTCCCTAATTAAGCCGACCATATTTCTTTAAGATCCATTTTAATGTTATACTCAAACCTGAGCTCGTGTGTACCAGGTGGTCTCGTGCCTTCGGGTTTTCCAATCCAACTTCGTATGAATTTCCGTTCTCTCCAATCAAAATAAGTCGTAGAAAACGTAAAAGAATATAGTACTTAATGTGAGCTGGTATACGTGACCCCAAACTTGCATTTCTGTCAAAATATGTCCTGCAATGTCTTTCCATACTTCTCTTTGGCTTACGGTATTTTACACCAGCCAGTATGTACGACATATTAGTACTCTGTACACAGACGCACTGATACGCCCTAATTTCTGAACAGTACCACGGACTGCAGCTGGATCTCTTTGCGATCCATACTTTGTTATTGCTCGCACAGTCATCAAGTCTGTTGTTCAGACAACATTACGCGGCACCGAACACAATGAACTGTTCTTCCTCGCACCACATTGAATTTGCACAGTGTAAAAATGGTGGTTCAAGTGAGGGTATTAGACCTTAACGCGGTCAAAGGGGTCTCGCAACAAACGAGTGTGTTTGATCGCCAGGATATTCCTCTACTGTTGTCAACAGACGAGAACAGCACTGACCTTGACAGCGTGGGTCGGGTACCTTGTCTTTGAAATAGGCTTGCGGAATAAAGCATACAGGTCCTGCAAAAACAGCGGCTCTATCACTGCATAATAACGGCAAAAAAAAAAACTTTTCAAATGAAGAGTTACACCTTAGAAAAATCAGACACTCTCGCGGATGCTGACGGGTTTAGCAGTTTGATCAATGTCCCCCCCCCCCCATCAATCTTAAATGTTTTTAAATCTTTGTACTACTTAACTGACAGAGTACTCGAACTCAGGGTTAACGAATCTGAGTTCGTATTTACAGATGACATCATCGCATCCCCTTCGTCTGCAGACGAGGAGCTATATGTAGTGTTGCGACACTCAAATGTCGGCATAACGGGTTCAAATCGCACTCCAGCCAATGGCAAGTACAATTTTTCTTTGTTCTCCTGTGGCGATAGAGCGACCTTCAAATGACCCAATCCGATTCAAGGATATCCAGAAATCAATTAATTAAATGAGCAGTAGGAAGGGTTTGAGAATGTACCTTACTTAGAACGGTAAATGGGAATCGAACACGGAAAATACAGCAGCAGTAGTACACAAAGTTCTGAAACTGCCACAGATGGTATGCGTGTTGGGCCCAACTTAGAATTAGAATTATGCACGGTATGATGAACATAGAACTCCCAATTTACCTGGAACGACCAGGATATTGGTAGCTGCTATAAACTGTCGCAAATACATAGTAATATCGTGAAGCAGCAGCTAGATAGTACCTGGATGAGTGACACCTGCATATCACGTTTCATGAAAATTGGTCAATTGACTCGAGGATACAAGTGCGGGACACACGGATATGTCGCTATTATAGACTCGTTCTCAAGGCAAAGTTGCTCCTGTGCTGAATTCAGCACCAAACCATAAAAGCATATTGTAAGGTGGAAGTATAGCTCCACACATTTTTTACTTCCACTCTAGATGAAGGTGAGTGGTCAAATTCACGCAGCGGACGGCAAGAAGCGTCTCATACACATTGGATAGGAGGCTGGGTGAGCACAGCCGGTCTGGAAGTGACCGGAGAAAGGAAAAATCGCTTGCAACTGCTGAAATCCTAACCCGGTTCCTCTGTCATCCAACTCGGAACATAATCATTACACCTTCTGAGCTAACCCGGCTCCAACACGAGTCTTCTTTTGTTACACAACAAGGAAGTTACAGTAAAAACAAAAGACAGACAAAATAGTGATTTGGCTGAAATTATTTCAGTTAAACAAAGGTCATTTTCGTAATAATGCGTTACGTAGAAATGAAACCGTTTAACTTTGCAGTAATTATGAATACTTGGTAGTGACAAGTGAAGCCGTTACCGTCTCTTGGTCTGCTAGCTTAATTCGTTCCTCGAAAAGTACTCGTACGACGAATCCCCAAAAAATGAAAATTAATTTGTCTTTGCGTTCCACATAATAAATTTTAATTCGTTCCAGAGATCAAAAATACATCCCCAAAAAACACAAAATTCACCTTTGTACAGCACAGAACGGAAATTAAATGTAAGAAAAACAACAATAATGGTAATTTACTAGATTTTAATAACATTCCAGCCATTAACTTAAGCATAAACAGTAGTTAAGTCTTTTGACGTTTTGCTGACCGTGCATCTCAGTATATTTATCTCAGTAATTAACCAACTTGATGTACAAAATTTTTGTTTTACAATTAGTTTATTTCATGCCTCTACATGTTTCGAGCACATGTGCTCGAAACATGTAGATGCATGAAATAAACTTATTGTAAAACAAAAAATTTTGTGCATGAAGGTGGTTAATTACTGAGACAAAAAAAGTAGTTACGTCATTTAAGTTGTATGGAAAATGTTTAAAACTTAGGAACCATCCCTATTACACGTGTGGGCTGGAATAGCGTAGTCGGTTTAGCGACTTTTTACGGGCTGGACGGTCCGGAGATAGAATCCCGGTGGAGCCAATATTTTCTGCACCCGTCCAGACCGGCCCTGGGACCCACCCTTCTGTACAGTGGGTTGGAGGCCTCTTTCCCGAGGGTAAAGTGGCCGCGGCCTGGCGTTGACCACCCACCAACATCTAGCGCAGAGGTTAAAGTAAGAGTACACCTACACCTCTACCCCCCTCCCCCCGGGGCTTCATGGCCTGTTCTAGGGTAAACTTTACCTCTTACCTGTTTACCCCATTACACATAAACATGATACACAAATGTCCTTCAAATTTAAACAATGCATAATTATTAACATCGAGAAGAGCAAACTTCACAAGAAAGCTACGAGAAAAACTAAAATAATAATATATAAAACTATAAACAGAAGCATCCTACGCTGTGGCGGCAAAACTTGGACGATGTCCAAGAACGTACAAGTGGCCCTTGAAGACTTCGAAGGGAAAATACATAGGAGAAAGTATGGACCATACCGGTAAATTCACAGTGCAGAAACCGCTGCAATTGTGCAATGTACGAATTATATATGGACATATATGTGGATAACACATATTAAACTCAGAAAACTGGAGTGGACTGGAACATCTTCAGGAAGGACAGATCAAGAACACTGAGGAATATCCTATAATGAACAATGAATGATAGTCAACCAGCAGGGAAGCCACAGGATAGCTGCAGAGACGCGGCTACCAGACCTGCTAGAAAACTGCTAGACACAGCAGGATGGAAAGACTGCCACCAGACTAAAAAAATTTGTCAAAAAATTCAGGAAGCTAAGACCTAGCAGTAGTAGTAGTAGTAGTA
>Ga0136643_10010321_pt1 | contig 13791 bp, 5 predicted proteins | sample TergutLab28metaG_FD_96883 | JGI IMG/M metagenome (GOLD analysis project Ga0136643, IMG submission 96883) | Labiotermes labralis P1 segment gut microbial communities from Petit-Saut dam, French Guiana - Lab288 P1 (version 3) (version 3) | ecosystem: Host-associated > Arthropoda: Insects >...
GACAATAATATATCCATCATCAGGAGCTTGCGACTGTGCTGTTGAATTACCACATCGGTCGTTTTGTTCTCGGTTCGTTGTGTGTTGGAGATTTGGTGCGGCTGGGTTTGAGTACTACTCAAATCTCCAACACACAACGAACCGAGAACAAAACTACCGATGTGGTAATTCAACAGCACAGTCGCAAGCTCCTGATGATGGATATATTAATGTCCGAAACATGCTGAGAACATAAGAAGTGAAATAAAATAGCAAGTGACATCAAGTTGGTCTTTTATTCTTCAACATTTTGCCTTATTTATTTCTCATAGATTTGTTGGATAAATGATACCATTTTCCTTTCAGATGTTGTAGAATTTGAAAAACTGGAAATAAATTTCACAAATACAAACTTTTACCAATCCTAAATTATCTTTCAAGTCATATCAATTCGGGGCCAGTACCCGGTGTATCTCATAGGAAATAACTGTGTTATAAAGGCAGGAGAATCTCTTCCGCTCCGTAGAGGTACTGAACTTGAGTATCATGAATGTTAAGCACTCACGCTACATTGCCGAGATACAACCAGTGAACGCAACGTACATTAATATTTAGTGGAGAAAATTACAAGATCAGGTTTCTAAGCCATTTCAAGAACTGTATAACGAAGACATTAACCAATCATATCTTATAGACACAGATTTCATACCTTGGAGCTGATTTCGAAACAAGTAAATATAAATAAAGTGAATGAAATTTTTATATCTCCCAGATGACAACACTGTTGGGATAAAAAAATATGTCCAGCAAAAATTAAATACCCGTACTCTTTGCTCCACGCGGTTAACACGATGTCAAATTTTCAGCTCTGTTGAGCACATAGGATACGTTTGTTATACTCAGTTCAACCAGAGTGACATGTCACTGTGTGTTTTGTTGATTTATACATGACCTTTTTTAAATTTTCACAGACTAAACGTGCTTGCCTTTCTCCGATGAGGAAAGTATTTGTTATTCCAATGAGTTTGATTGCAGACCAGAGGTAGAAATAAAGGCGTTTTTACAAAGAAACGGAAAAAAAGAACCTGCGAAACCAAGATTTAATGCGATTGATCTGAAAAGGTAAGAGCCTTCGTAACATGGGGTTGAAAATTTGCATATTCATGTATTCTCGTGCCTGATTAGCTCATCCCCTGAGGTGACTCCCACTTGCCTGTCAAGAAAATGTGGCGTTACCCATTCTTAGGCCGCTCGCACACTGGCTAATGAGGAACACACACAACTGAAATTTCAGTGAGATATTTCCTCAATGGACCTCACTTCAGTGAAAAAGAGTTCCGTGTTTGCCTGTAATTTACCCTTCGTCCAATGTAATTGAAAATGTTCTACACGCAAAGGAATATCAGATTAGGAAGTTCCGTGATAACTTTTACATGACTCTTCTCTTTATACACGTCACTGTAAGTCGCATTTGAGTGCCTATTCCGCTTTGTACTAAAGACGTGTCTCCTTTTCCGTCTTCAGTCATAAGGTCGAACGTATCTGGAGTGGATAGTTACCATTTTATCACTGGGGAGACGCGGGTTCAATACCAGGCCAATGTATGCCAGATTTGTGGTGGAAATTTGACACTGATGCAGTTACCTCTCCGAGGAATTCGGTTTTCCCCTGTCATTGTCATTCCACCAATGACACATCACGTTCACTCATTGATCAGCAATTGAGTGTGCCTATAAATAGCCCACGTTCCTCCAATGACAGGTAATATATTAAAATGCAGGAGGCCACAACAGATGCATTCGACGTCTATTCATATCATAGGTTATAGTTTTAAAAAACTCGTCACTAAATAACGACGAAATTATGTAATTATTCGGTTATTTTAATACTCTTTTGCAATTATAGCTGATGTAAATGTCCACAATTGAAACATTTTTAAAATTACTAATTTTTAACGCCGTTTTATTATTCCAAATGAAATTTTATTTTCAGATGAGAAAATTTTCATATTTGTCGTCCTGAGAAATTTCAAAGATAGGCGCAATTACCACCAGCCCACCCTTCCCCTAACTTTCAGTTTTCTTTAAAGAAAAACACATGACGTTGACACAAAGTACTGTGGTATTTAGACATGTTTCATTTAATTCGAGATACAAAATTAAGCTGTACAGTATCTGGGACTGATTCAAAACAACAGTAACTAAATTCCAGCGAGCTTAACTTTATTGGCCCTAGAATTAATATGACCTGCAATAAATTATCATTAATAATATTTTCCTAATTTTATGTTATCCATACCGTGAATATTCTTACAATTAATAAACCAACTAATGCAATTAATAAAGTACAATTTGTGACAAATATTAATCTCGATATATTTTGGCACCGGGGTGCCGAAACATGTCGAGAATTATAGGTGTCATAAATTATATTTAATAAAATAATTAGTTGTTTATTGTGTTAAATACACTCCGATGTTTTGTGTCTTCTTATACAAAGTGGGCCAAAAATATGTATACAATCTATAGTATATATTAAACTATTGATGGTCTGTATACCTACTTTTGGCCCACCCTGTACGTAGCCATAGTAATCCATATAGGATACAAACATTAACGAATGTCTTTTTAGTCTCTGCCATATACAGTGGGCGACTATAAGCGGATGTTTATGCCCCATATTTCTATGTGTAACTTTATTTATTTGTGCAGTAGCTTAGTGCTTCAATTGAAAATTAAGTGATGGCATGAAAGTAAATACCAGAAAATACACGCTAAGACTCATATTTTGTTTCACTTAAAACTTTACTTTAAGAAGTACTCACTTGGCATTTAGCGTATTTAAGTCTGTTACCTTTCTGCTTCAAGTTCTATTATTTGCTTAACATCCATGTAAACTTAGTCACATGACTTCCCAACTCTCGTTTCTGGAGCAGTGGTTCTAAATATGCCAGACTGACATATGACGTTCGTGGTTTGGCGTTACGAACTGAACTCGGTGGAGTCTACCGCATACATGAGCTGCTGCTTGTACTGCTGCAATAACATAGCCGAAGGGACTGCAAGACTGTATTTCTACACAGTTCCTACACACAGATTGTGACAGTAAGAATCACAGAAGCTGTACAACGAGGATCAAAGAAAATAAGGTGACAGACGAAGTATATAGAACTGACCACATTCTCCCTTTTTTTTTTGGAACATGTCAAACCGTTTTTGGAGGAAATGAGGAAACTTTTCAAATAACTCAGTGACTACCCTTTAACCTAGACTGGTAGATACTGAAGTTGTCAAGCAAAGAAATTGTGATAATTTGACATGTAAAGCAAAGACTTTGAAATATAAGCCTACACGTAGGCTATGCATGCCTGCAGAAATAAAACGTAAATCCGTTTAATAAAGTTCAATAGCAAAAGTGCTTCGTATCGGTGTTTGTAATCGACGCTGCTATGAACTAATACGCCCATGTCTCGCAGCGGAACATATCCTCTGGAAGATTATGTATGTATACTTATGCATATAGACAAAATAAGTTTAAACAAACGAAAAACAAGAAAACAAACAAAAAACACGTGCATAAACACCTATATATATCCCCTTTCTCCTCGTTTAATTTCTTCTGCCCACTTGCATTCACTCTCCTAACCCCACCGACTTTCCTCCTCTCTTCGTGCATTACGCCGGGTCTTCGTATGCGACTTAATCTCCTATCCTGAGACTGAAGTCACCTTAATTCCTTCAGACATCTCTAAGATTCCACCGGACTCCAGTGTGTCACATCCGCAAAAGCAAGTACCTTCTTTAAACTTCTTGTGTATTAAACAGACGGAACTGTCAAACTTTTAAGTGTGTCTTTGGGCATTCGGCAGAAAGTTTCATTTCAATATATTAAAAGAAAGTCTGTTATTCCATTCTTCTGGGAATGTATCAGATTTTAATTGTGCAGGGAAATGATTTCAGAATGTGCAAGCTATTTTGTGGTATAAACATTCATTTGAAGGCAAAATAAGTAATTCGAAGATTCCCTAATGGCAAGGAACGTGAAACGAAGCGTCAAGCCTCAGTGGCTGAATTTGTGCACTACAGATTCAGGAAGTACCCCATCATGCACACACGTGCCCACGTGGGGCAATGTTTCACAGAATAGTATATATTTTCCATACCGCCCCTGCGACATATAGAACTGCAACGGCTAATACAATATATAGAACTACAACGGCTAATACAAAGTGTCACTGTTTGTTTTAGATATATAATATGGCGGATAGGCCGTCGCATCCCTCTGGAGTCTATTAAAATCTTTTCCTAGGCAAACAATCAACCCCGCGAAAACGGCCGAAAGGATCTTCGTGACTATAATAGTGGAGAATATTAAAGAAAATTTTGAGCCAATATTTTTATTTTACGTTTAGAGAAAACGTGAATAATATCTCAATTGAAGTTCTGTTTGCTTTTCTGCCGGTATCTCCAACTTATATATGCTGACCCTTCATCTCACGGGAGAGATAGTACAGTCTTTCATGTACCTTACTTGGTAATAATTTCTTCGCCCTTTTTAGGTTTCGCTTGAAATCGTCAAGAATTTTCGGTCACGAATACAAAACGTAGCAGTAATATTAGAGTGTTTGCGCCAGAAAAGAGACGATGTGAGTACATTTCCAAATTTCCTATTGTTGCAATTGTATCTGGATGGCGGACAGTGCAGCTTTGCTTGGTGTGAGCTGTGAGTTTCTGCTTCATTTGTAGTGGAATACTATTTACGGCAGGAAATTAAGTGTTATGGTCGGAAGAAGGGTTGGAATGATGAAAGGAATGAGAAAGAAATATGAGAATGGTTGTGTTAGAGACGAGCGCTAATTATTATACAAACAGAGAAGGAAATCCTTTAAAACTGGCGAAGGGAATGATGGTGGATGTATGGAATCTGATACATTAATGAGCTTATAAAATGAATATAGTAGTTGATCTCCCTCAGCGTCACACTGGATTGAATATGCATTCAAATCAACCCGGGGCACGAGAGAGTGATGAAAAAAAAAGGGATGTGACAAGTCTCCGCAGTTCCTTGCCCAAGAATTGTGACTGAATTTGGGCTGAGTGAGACAGAGCAGGAGGTGTCTGTGTACTTATTAAGGCAACTCCACGCTTTCAACAGCTAAAAGAGGCAAGACATAGAATTAATTAAGTTAGAGGAGAGAATATACAGGGCGAAGATAATGGGATGTTCGCACACTGAGACATGAATAAACGAGGCAAAAGGTCTACAAGATAACCTGAATTAGATATTCTGTAACATAACAGTGCGGTCAGCTATTTAAGGGGTTAGGTAATGTAAAACAGCAGAATGCTACAGGGTATACGCATTTATTTTGATTCGTTTTAATGGTCATCATGCTTGGGATTATTTCATCATATAGCAGTCAGGCTCGTTGATGGTTACGTACTGAATTCCTCTGCAGTGTCATAGTGCATTAGGACAGAAAGCACTCACATTATTCTGGCATTGGTCCAGAAAATTATGAAATGTTCGGTGGGTATTATAGCACAAAGTCCTTATTCACTTCAATCCTTGAAGACAAGTCCGACCCTTTTCTTCAAAACGATTGAAATACATCCCATTGGCACAAGCTGCAAACCCCCAAACAACGGTGATATTAGTAAAACATAACAATACACTAGATTACCTTACAAAGTAATAAATGCTTAGCTCCAAAATTTGAAACTCATTTCTTACGAATGCTAAACTAGTGTAAGGTGCTTTTACTATCCAGCATTTTGAGAGGTAGCGTCATGGGCAAAGAGATTTTCAAGATATGGCTGGTATGTTCAAATACCACCTTCACAGATAAACCTTTGATATTTCGAGTGGTGTACTGCACCAGCCAAATCTTCAGCCAATTTTTGTGGCCACTTTACTTACAGGGCTAACCATAAACTACATTTGCGTCTCGGAATTTAAATTCCAGCCTACAGATTTTGTGCTATAATTTAATTGTCCTACTTGCGTATAGGTGATTCGTAACGTAAGAAATAACGGTAAGCCAAGAGGCCTAAGACGCCTAATTTGAAGAATCTCAACCACCTATTCAGTACTTGGAAGGAAACAGGTGGTTATGCGTGGTGTGTTTTAATTAGTACCATTCATCTGCTATATCAGCTTATCACATGTTAGAGTATTAGTTAGGTAAAAATCTTTTTCTGTCGAGATTCGCACTATCTGGTGAAGGAACTGGAAACAAAGAATGTAATTAACAAAGAAAAAACGTTTAAAACAATAAATGAATTTAAAAGTATTAAAATATCAGATATTGACGTTTCTGTATTAGTTAATTAAGAACTTCCCCCCCTCCAAAATTACTTGTCTCGCATAAATATATTTACACTACTGTAGGTTTCGGTGAACTAATTTTTCTCAAAATATGCAGAACGTAGGACAAATTCTAGGCGTTTTAGGAGCTAAATTACTCCATGACTTCGAGAATAAGTCCCATGGCAGCAGCTCCTTCACGTTTCACTTGAGCTGTTCCGCGTCACCAATAGTTTATTCAAATTTAATGCCAGTGAGTTTATCTCAGCACTCTGCTCACACGTATGTTACTAGTGACAAACAGCTGATAAAATTCCCTAATGATAAGCGCTTTGAGCTGATAGCGCGGAGTGAGTAGAACGGTGAGCACAGAAGGGTAGAATTAATCTCCGGCTTTTCTACCATCTGTGATATTTTTATCCCGCACACCCGTACGCCGGCTGCTAACACACAATAACGGATCTACATAACATCATTGACTAGCTTAATGACGTCTGTCACCAAAAAAACCTACATATTATACTGAAGTTGATACGACACGACGCAACGTGTATATAACACCCTGCTCTAAAATAAGAACATCGCTGTACACGGCTTCACCAGGAATACATATTTATCGATCTAATGTGTAGCAGACGAAGAGAATAATCTGAACAAAAAACCTACTAATGCGACAAGTTTTGCTATATATAATCACTCAATAGGTACCTTTCACCCTTGATACAGGTCACGAAGGTCCTTTGGGTGAGTAGAGGTATAGCTCTACTCTCTCTAGGACCTCGGCACACTAGACGGGGTGGGGGGGTCAGCCCCACGCTCCGGCCGCTTCTACCCCCGGGAAAGACCCGATACCCATTTTATAGGAGGCTGAGTGGGCCCCAGGGCCGGTCTGGACTGGCGGAAAATCCCCACCGGGATTTTTTTTTTCGGTACCGGACCGTCCTGCCCGTAGTCAGTCGCTATACCGATTAACCTACCCGGCCCACTAATCACTAAATAACCTTGCAATACTTTACACTGTGTACCCCTCTATGAACTTTTACAATTGTATCATGAATTTTAATATTTTAGCAATATATGTACAATATTTGTTAAACATACCAGAGACAACACAATTACCGCAGACACTAATTATAAAGAGCTATACAAGTGTAAATCGCATCCCATGACATTGACGAAGAGTACATTGTATACATGGGCATTTAAGTGTGTATAAGTGTGTATAGATGGGCATTTAAATTTTTGTAAATATTTTGGTCTGATGATGGCCTGCCTAGGCCGAAACTAGTCGCCGATATTTAAATTAATAAAATATAAGATCGTTGTGTTTGACGAAGTATATATTTTATTTCATTTTATTATGAAATAAATATTGTTAGACAAGTTCAGCGCTTTGTATTAGCGTGACGTGTTACCATATAAACATATACAGTGAAGCATTTATATCTTCAATATTTGTCTTTACGACACGACAGGTTTAAATTCTACGAATGTAATGGTAACATAATCCTCCAAACTTCAATTACAGGCTTCTGACACGTGTCATACCAACAAAGACATCACGCAACATATGCGGTGGGAACCATGTTTACTAACCGGTTTTGAAATAGAATGTTGCAGTTTAATTCTGAATAAAATGAACTTTAGTTGGAGCAGTTTTCGTAAATGAAGAATCACAAGTTTGCTATTAGAACTAAAGAATCGCTGGAGCCTGCTAAGATGTTTTTGATTTAGATATATCATAATTTTATTTGATAAACATATAAGAATGTCGTTCACATATCATCAGGTGCAAATGCACTGATGGTGATTATTTCTGGGGGTTTTAACTGTAAACTGCATTAGAGTGATCATCTGAATTTATGTTCTTGGAAACCGGGTACCCTAAATAAATTTGTCACTAAATTTTAACTCATATTTCATGTTTATTACTAGCATGATTACGAAGACTGAAACATCTTAAGGTAAAGTAAGATATCGAAACGTCGTATAAAAAATTAATTCTAGCAAACATTCGGTTAAACCTTTAGAGAAGAAAGGAATAATTTTACGGAAAGGAATTTTGAGAGCATAGAATTTTGACCTGCATACTACTTTAATTTTGTAAATTACATTTTCATTTAAGGGAATTATACAACAATGATATGATTAGCGACACAGAAAGCTGTGTTAATGAGATGAGATTTTGTAATAGGATTATACTGCGTTCTGTCTCGATATTGAAAACGAATTTAATATGACAGTGATAACCCCAGAGAGTGTAAGACATGATTACTCCCTTCTTCCAGTTAGTGCTTGTAAAATTTATATCACAGCCGATGAAGTTGTAACGCGTATAACCTTAACGATAAGAAAGAAATATAATCTTCACATCATTATAAAATACAATACGCGACGCAATATTGTGAATTGCGGACAGTGCTTTTCCCAAATTTCTGGGGTTTATAATTTTAATAAATAAGAATATTTAGTACTGAAATTTGTCTCAGTAGTAAAAGCATAAATAGGCATGAAATAAGTACTTAAAGTAAAGCTGGTGTCATTTAAGACTTTTTTTAAATGAATAGTGCTTATGTTACTGAGCGTGGACTGACGGTATATGAAACTTGGTTGAGACTTGGTATTGCACTATTTGACATCAAAAGTTGTCTGAATAGGAATGACGTAGTGCAGAAGTACTTCAAGTTTCAACATGCATGGAACATTTACTATTAAAAACCATGAAGTTCGGAAAGAGCTTTAAATAAAACATGATACGAACGCAAGGGAAAGTGAGAATGTGCACAATAAAACGAAGCTATGTTTCTTAATTGGAAAAGGGGTTGTAAAGAAAAATATGGAAGTTCTAATTTTATCAATTCCATGTTTTTTATTTACGGAGCTGAAAAAAACTCAGTGTAAGTAAATCAGTTTGAAGGGAAAATAACATTCTATATAACGTAGATTCGACTCAGGCAATTTAATGTTGTTTTAAGAATGCTTCGTTGCGTTTATTTGAGGTGGAATCTAATTACAATGAATCGCCAATCTACAAATCACGAGATAACACGGTGGGTGATAATTGATGTTTGGGACGTAACGTACGTAAGCAAAAGGGAAGGAAGTATGCAAAGCTTTTACAATAGGGAAATATGGGAATCGCCACTTTGTGTTCTATTTCCTCTCCCTCTTTCTCTCTCTCTCTATATATATATATTCTCTCTCTCTATATATATATATTCTCTCTCTATATATATATATATTCTCTCTCTCTCTATATATATATTCTCTCTCTATATATATATATATTCTCTCTCTCTATATATATATATATTCTCTCTCTCTATATATATATATATTCTCTCTCTATATATATATATATTCTCTCTCTATATATATATATATTCTCTCTCTCTATATATATATATTCTCTCTCTATATATATATTCTCTCTCTCTCTATATATATATTCTCTCTCTATATATATATATATTCTCTCTCTCTATATATATATTCTCTCTCTCTATATATATATATATTCTCTCTCTATATATATATATATTCTCTCTCTCTATATATATATATATATTCTCTCTCTCTATATATATATATATTCTCTCTCTCTCTCTCTCTATATATATATATATACATATATGCAAGCTGCTAAAACTTAAGAATGAAATAAAAGACTATTGTTCGAATTTTTCAAGATATTATTTTGATATACTTTAGAAGCAGTATTTATAATAAGGTTTTCAGTGTTATTCGTAGAAATGACGGAACCTATCGATACATTACACAACTATAAAACTTATAAATATATGTATATATAGCTAATATTTCAGTTCTGGTTAAATCATTAGGCTCTATGAAGAGAACTCTGCATCTGTATTGAAAATTAATGTTTAATATGTCTGGAATCTTAGAAACATTATGGATATACAAGCGATATTGGCTTAGAGGTTCATATCAGCAGCATCCTGTTCCATTAGAGACATGTTGATGACTGCAGAACATTTTTCGAATAGTATGGAGTTTTAAAATATTTAAGTAAATACATGGGCTCAGCGCAAATCTTTCTCAAATCTTTGTTCAGTTTAACACTGAAAACCTTTTTCTAGTTAAATAATTCAGCATATAGTAATAGGATTTATTATGAGATTGGTTTTTTTTAACATATTTCTCCTAATAAAGTACAATATTAGGAATTTTCTACTTTGATAAATATTTTATTCTTATTAATTTATTGTGTAATTCTTACCCACTTAAAACGCTTTGCGTTTAGAGCCACCTGAACACATTTCTTTGAAGGCAGTAAATTCTGAAGGAATATGAATCGCTTCTAACTTCTTGGCTCAATTACGTAACCTGAAGCATGTGTCTATGTTCAATTCTGATTACACGCATATTACATATATATTTTTCCATCGCTTATTTTCGATCAGATTTCCCTAACCTCGAAATATGAAACTAAGGCCTGTCCTCATAACAATAGACCAAGCGTTGATACAAAAGGTTGTATTGTGATACAGTGTAAACTCTCTATAACTCGACTTTTAGTAGTACTAGGTATTATAATGGGAAAACTGCTACCTTCCAGAAAGTTTCAAGTAACAGACACACGAGACCGCACGTAATAAATGGAATTGTTTAAAGCAGAAAGGTGAGACAGTGAAAAACATGAACGGAAATTATTGGTCTTCAGTTTACAATGGACATCCTGTTTCAATTTATGGCTATATAAGTACAAATATGAGGAACCTTCAATCACGGGGTTATATCTGTCACTCACTTTTCTCGGAAGTGGATGGAGTCAGAGAAACCTGATTTGTGGAACTCTATAGTGGCAAAATTCTAAAGAGTTACGTACAGAGAGGTGACATGTTGTCATCAAGTGGACTAGCCTGTTGCAGTTTCTACTATTCCATTTATACTGAGAAATCAGCACCACTTATCAAATAGCAAGTAATGCTCTTCATTGTTGAACTGTATGGATTCGTAGAAGAGACGAGTACATGATATGTGTTAAACGTGTCGCACCGGATTCGAATACAACAGCTAAATATGAAAGAGGTGTCCTCCCGGACTTCTCAATTTATCGCCCTCTGGCAATTCCTGTCACTTGTTAACTGAATTATTGTGGTAATTAGTATGGGGGCACTGAACTTGGGATTTTGAGTATGAATATTTTCCTTCAGTGTGTTTAACAAAGACAAAACAATGAATTATGGCACAGTTTTACATTATTTCTGATTGGACCCATGCTGCATGCAGCAGTATAATATTGAGAAAATTAGATGTGTTACCATTGTTGTTAGAAACACCATTTTAAAAGTCGATAGTAGCTTACATTGCGACAGATATTGTGGCAAACTCACTGATCGCAGTTTACCCGTCGTTTTTCAATGTGTGATCGAAATTATTCATAGTCTGGCGAATTCCGACGGAAGGCGGAAAACGTTTGATGTTCTGTTTTTAGGCGCTTTCGCAAAATTGCTAAAAAAAAGACTATTAGCTTTGTAATGTCTGTCCGTCTCTTCATTCGCGTGGAACATCTCGGCTCCCACTGGACGGATTTTCATACAACTTAGTATTTGAGGATTTTTCGAAAATCTATCGAGAAAGTTCAAAAAATCATTCAAATATTACAAGAATAACGGGTGCTGTAAATACAGACCTATGTACAGTTTTGATAATATCTCTCTCACTTCTTCTTAGAGTGAGAAATGCTTCAGAAAAAAATGTTACAAAGAAAACGAAACACGCATTTTAATAACTTCCTTCTAAAGCGGTGCCGTTTGCGAGGTAATATAGAAAAATATTGTGACCAAGGCAGGCAACAGATGACAATATGGCGTATGCGCATTGCATGCTGGATACCTAAGGCTACAGACACACAATCTTGATAATGTAACACTTATTACTTTTCCGCTGCAATAATGTTTACACGAAGGTCCCTCAATATTACGTTAAAGTAAATTGCCTTTCTCCTAAGTTCATATTATTATAAATTTTAATATTTAACGCTTAGTTTTGTGGGAAACTGTTTTCCTAGTGAGTTTATATTTTTCTTTCCCCCAAAATTTGGTACTTTTCCCTATACGGTCATAACTTTTTAAAAGGTCTGTACTCCTCAATTTTGATGTACACGTCTCTCTATTGCGATGCTACTTAGCGGTTGGTGCGCGAATTTTAAGAAAATTTACACTGTCCAAACTCATTCCTGCCTTAACTGAAAAATGAAAACCAACTAGATACCACTTATTATTTTATTGTATTTCTTATAGGCTAAACATGTTTCGAGCACTACTATACCCATCATCAGGAGCTCGCGATTATAATGTTGATTACCACATTGGTCGTTTCGTTCTTGGTTTGCTGTACGTTGGAGGTTAGGTGCGGTTAGGCTGGAGTAGTGTCCGGGTTGCAGCCCGAACGCTACTGCAGCCTACACTACAATAATAAGTGGCATCTAGTTGGTTTTTATTCTTCAGTTATCACAATGATGAACGGTCCAACAAATATCATTCCTGCGTACATCATTGTGAATTATAAACCACAACTGAACAAAACTGAGTTCTGAGGTGTGACTTATACACGTCAGAAGAAGAGCTGTGATAATGTTATAATCGAAAACGATAGTGACGTCACGTTCCAGTGGACCGCAGTTTCAATACCGCATTACTTACCGCGGGGACCACAAGCTTCGCGCATCGCTAGGTAGCAGACAGAGACCACCCTGCTGTTCTAGGGAATACATTTCTCTTATAGCACTGCGAAGAAGTTTACGTATTTATTTAGTTCAGAACCAGCGTTCCCTATTACATTCTGAGACAAATGTTGCTTTACTACAATAATAAGTATATTTATTAAAATGAAACTCTCTCTAAAGGAAATTGTTGTCAGTCACCCGGAAGTATAGTGTATATGATCGTGATTTTCTTGTCAGTTGTGCTACTAATATCCACTTATTATTATTATAATTATCATTATTATTATTAATTATAACTTTTTAATGGTTTTTAATCCGCTTGAACTCTCAGACTAGCGTCGTGTTATTGTAAAATGTTTGGTACGAAATGTAGAACGGATCTATCGTGATTCATTTGATAGTATTCCGACATTAGTCTTTAGTCTCTGTATAAGATATCCCCATCTGTATATCAAATCACAAAAATATATTTATTCAAGGTCCGCCATATGCAACAGAAGTTAAAATTATTGTGCTGGCCACTAATTACCGTTACGGTTTCGAGGCATCATCAGGCCTTATCCAAGAACAAAGTTACTGAAAAATTGAAAACTGCGGTTTTTAAGATGGAGATCACCCATTTACATTAAAGTACATTACAATTGTACATACATACATATATATATATATTTACTTACTTACTTACAGAATCCTTCTTGAGCAGCTAACTGGATTGCAGCTAGTCAAGAAATTCCCCGCATTTCACGGAACCCGAAGGTTCATTACCGCACTCACAAGCGTCCGCCACCTGTCTCTATCCTGGGCCAGCCCAATCC
>Ga0136643_10010322_pt1 | contig 13791 bp, 9 predicted proteins | sample TergutLab28metaG_FD_96883 | JGI IMG/M metagenome (GOLD analysis project Ga0136643, IMG submission 96883) | Labiotermes labralis P1 segment gut microbial communities from Petit-Saut dam, French Guiana - Lab288 P1 (version 3) (version 3) | ecosystem: Host-associated > Arthropoda: Insects >...
GAGTGGACCCCGTTCCAGACCCACTACTACTCAGAAAATCTGGTAGCGCCGGGGATCGAACCCGGGACCTCTGTATCTGTAGCCAGAAACTCTGACCACTAGACCACAGAGGCGGTCATGCAGACAATCAGAATACGTAATACCTTTAGCTTTTCCACAAAAACAACTGTTGCACGAATGATTCTCAATGTTACGTTATGCGTACAGTGCGTGTCTTGTTTCACCAACTCACGTACACCGAAGCAGAAAGCACCAGATAATAAAGAAGTTCACGTGTCAGTCATAAAATGTGGTTCCTCAGTGTGGAAAATATTTCGTGTTGCCACTCTGGCACATGAAATTTGGAGGCACCTCCTAGATTTTTGGAAAATGTAAGGACCCCAGGAATACGTGAAAGTCGTAAGTGTACCATCTGCTACCCAAGCGTCACGTAAGCACTGATGGCATAAGCGTAAAGTTCTGGGCATCAAAATGTTTGCTACCTCATTTTTGGCGTGTTCGCAAAATTTGCGAAAAGCGAATATTACATTCGGTAAATCTGTCTGTCCTTCCGTTTGGAACAACTCGGTCCCGAAATGAGGGATTTTCATGGAATATGACAAGAATAACGGACACTTTACATGAAGACCTAAGCATATTTATAACATCTCGCTCAGTTCTTCTTAGAACGAGAAATATTTCAGACAAAGGTTTCTAGATCGGTTAAAACATTTTCCGAAAATCTTGCAGTGTATGACGGAATGCGGAAAAATATGGCACAGCCGGAGAGGCGACAGATGACAATATACTATGGCGCACGCGCTCTGCGTGCTGGATAACTAATACTAGGGACACACACTCAGAATATGTACAAACTTTTGCTTATCCAAAGCAACAATATTTATACGAGCGCGCCTCAATGTTATGTTACATGAACAGTGCTTGTCTTGTTTGAAATACCTGTAACATGAATTAAAAACATTTCGTAATAGTGAAGCGGGTTGTAATTACCATCAACTGTACACTAACATGGCGAACATCCAGGTCCTGCAGCGTATCACTTTATGAAATGTAATTACAATGACTGAATATCTTTGTCATGGGCCTATGGAATGCATGCAGACTCTCCAGTTCGAGCTTCGCAGTACCATTTACACGACATTATAACATGTCTGTTAAATTATACAAGTTTTCTTGCTGTACTCAGCTACCTTGTACTAAATTATCGAGACAAAATTCCACCTACAAAATTTGTAAACGTGTATCAGTAGGTTAGTTTACTTAGGTGAACAGTTGCTATTATCACTGCGCAAGAGGTTGTTGTACTAGATAAAATTTATGGGTATATTTACCTTCTCAAGGTTTTTGTGTATCCTGTTTCTCGATAATACGGATAGACGCGTAAAAGAATTTAGAAATGTAAGTGGCATATTTAAGTAAGATGAGTAGCTGTACGGAAGCAAAGCTTCCACCACCTCCACCCAACGCTTCCTTCCGACACAAAGTGACAGACCATGAACATATCTTTAAACCGATGCAAAATAAATGGCCAGAAACAACAACTCATAGGGAGCGGGTGGGGTACGTCAAAACACAACTGTCTTGTATCCTACTTTATTATGCTGACGACATGTTTCGGCCACTGTGGGCCATCTTCAGGTCACAAAAATGTATAAAGAGGAGAACTATACAGTGTACGTTCATTAGTAATTGTGCATATTCTAAAGTTATAATATACACCTATACTGTGATATTCTAAAGTTTGGAATATGTACCTATACTATGTATGATCACACTATGTATATTTTTCCTCTACATACATTATTGTGACCTGAAGATGGCCCACAGTGGCCGAAACATGTCGTTGTCAGCATAATAAAGTAGGATACAAGACAGTTGTGTTTTGACGTACCCCACCCCCTCCCTAACTGCTTATAACACAACGGGGATGATGCACATAAAGATTATTAACAACTCATACTTCACAAGACCCTCCGAAAGTGAGAGACTTAAAATTTTGAATCGTTCCAGATGCACATGTAATGAAGTGACTGACCAATTTCAATATTTGAACCACAAAGGTTAATATATATGCAGTAGAAGTCTTGATCCCGAAGCCAGGTCAAGCGGAAGGGTAAATAAAAGATACTGCGCAGGTTTCCGTTAGATCTGAACTCCAGATCCGAATTCGCCAATGACTCCAAATAACTCACACTGCAACGCAATGCAACACTGTATTTTGCCCTAAGACAGTATTGGCGAGATCCTTATGATTTCTACAATAAGCAGCGCCTACTTCTTTACACTAAATTTAAAAATAGGCCTTTGTGAAATTTGTACTGAAGTGGCAATGGCCGCGATAAGTGGGTCCCTGTCACTACGACATGGCGCGTCCTCAGGTTGCGGATGGAGGAACGGGCTCCAATATAGAGGGTAGCTGCGAATGTATTGAATAAGCAGTCGCGGACAGCCGACAAAGCAGTGTTCCATTATATAATTTAATTTATCTACAGCAAATGCTACTTGATCTTCCTAACACATATCATCGTTAAACAAATCACTTATCGGTCACTCTGTAACGCAGGTAGTGTTTGCTGTGAGGAAAGAACATTTTAAAATATAATGTAGTGTTCAGTTTTTTACACAGTAAAGTAACGACATTAACGTACAGTTCGACAAACACAAGTTCAGGACGCATTTCCACAATATTCTAAACAGATACACATACAAAACTGTTTAATTAACGTTTATTCTCTCCTCGTTCTTAAAATGAATCGGTGGGTTCAAAAGGGGCGTCGGCATGTTACCATCTGAGACTCAACAAAGTACAATTTGATCACACATACATGGTGCTAGAGATAAGCCTGGTATGTGGATATGACTGAAAATTAACGGATGACAAATCTGGCATTAAAAAGGCATTCAAATGAATGGGCGTAACCTATACCATGTCTGATTCATACTAAAATTGAGACTTTTCAATAACACACCTACATGGAATGCCATTCTATAGACCTGCGTTCTCCGTAGCTTCGTTGGCTATGAATGTCTGACAACAAAAGCTATAAATACTTTGAACGACTGAATATTTTTTGTTCCTGTCCGAATTTTAGTTTAGTTATTCCTCAAACTAAAAAACTAATACACAAAGAATTATATGTGGGTGTTTAAAGAAACCACCCAAGCTCTGTAACTTTGCTTTGTTGGAAGTGGGTATCCGCATTACATTTAAATGGCCCCTAACAATTTCTCCCGTTTGGGTGCAGACAAGTAAATTCGTGTAATTTACTGACCTGCATACATTAACCTGTGAGTAATGCCTAATTTTTGTTTTCATTTACGTACGTGATAATAAATTTTCAAGCTTACAAATAAGGGGCCGAAATACGAAGAAATATTTTTATGGGCATAAAAACAGCCATTTTCCTCTGAACCAGCTTCCTCTTATCTCTATATACATCCAGCGCATTGTGCTCCATCTAATATGTAAATCTGTTCAGAATTATAAAGTATAATGTCATAATTATCATTTTCCGGTAATTTTTTCCCTCGTGGCGCAACAGCCACTCGGTTGAAACCCTCTGGGCGAGTAATGAACCCGACTCGGAGACCTCTACGTGAAAACACACAACCCTCACAAGAGAAAGACATCCATGTCCCCTGCTGGATTCGAACCCGCAATCCCAGGGGAAGTGGCCGTGCTAGACCGGACTGCCACTGGGATCGGCATTTTATAATAATACCTGCTTGTTAATACGTGACGTACAGACTCATTAATATAGTCTGTAGACCGCTTACACGTTCTGAACATGCAACTAAAAGCGTCTCTTATTCCTTTCGTGTTGTATTTGTTTTCAAAGGAGGTTGTTAACTCAGAATGTGTTAACTTCTGTCAACAGAAGCGCCGCTGTGTTGGATGGACATGAAAGACACGCACGACAGCAAAATTAGAATATAAAGAGCTACAGTTAGTAGCTATATATCGTTGCAGGGTACAGTATGACTAAAAACTGCGTCCAATGGCACTTCGTTGCAGTCATTAAAATTTCCGCCGCAAGTTAAGAGAAAACAACAGCGCCGTACATTCGGTATTGTTTTGAGAACAGCAGCTGGTCCTTTTGATTCAACCGTTGAAAACTGCGTAACAAAGAGGGGAACTGCCCTTTATGGATATAGACAATATTAATAATAAGGGTGCACTGTTTTATACGGCGGATATTCAAGGCGGTTGAAGAGATCATGACAAAATAGGCAATGAACGTATAACGTAACAATTAGGCACGTTCGCGTAACCATTGCTGCAGTGTTAAATAAAGTATTAAATGAATGTGTGTTTTTTCCGTAGCTGCCCGGCATGCAAATCGCATATTTTCTTCGTCTTATTATAATGTCATCTGCTGTCGATCTGTCTGTCTCTATCACATTTTTCCACACTATCTCAAAAAACGGAATGATTTTCATGAAAAAAAAATAAAACTGTGTTTTGGCTTTCTCCGAAAATATTTTCATTTTAAGAAGAATTCAATGAGATATTATTATAAATGTAAATAGGTATTCATTTAAAGTGCTTCTTATTCTTGTCAGATTTTAATCAAATTCGAATCTTCTGGACAGGTTTTCGAAAAATAATCAAACTTCAAATATCATGAAAATCCGTCCGTCTGGAGCCGAGTTCCATGCGGACAGACATGACGAAACTGGTAGTCACTTTTCACAACTTTGCGAACGGGCCTAATATGGAAGGAAACCGACCACTCTTATTGCACTATTGCATTCTCCAGGTGTAATGTGCGACTCCCTCAGTCATAAGGGTAGCTACCCAGCATCTTGGGGGGGGGGGATACATGTTTTCTCCGGCTGTCACCAAAGTTTCAGAGGATCTTCCTGCGTCAATATCAGGTTCATTATATTGGAAATATGAAAACAGCAGGTTTCCGAAACGTCGGTAGTGTCCTACCCGAGTGTAAGGTGTCGCTACCCAGAAGTCCACAACATAAACACTCACCACCTTTAAAGCCTCGCATATTCATCCTTGTGTGTGTTAAAGATACTGCTGGCTATATGCAGTAGCTTCCGATTTACGCGATACGGAACGAGCGAGCTCGAAATGAGGCTACAGGATGGTACTGGCCGCAATACGAACCAAGGATGCAAATGCTTTTACTGGTTCGACGCTTTATTTTGATGAATGAACGAAGATGGGACGTTTATTTTAAACAACTATCACTTGCATAAATCATTTCAGGTACACGAAAAACAAACTCTAAAGTGTGCGACGTTGCAGGCTACAGCAGCGACGTAGCAGAGGTCTTTGTTCTTCTGCATTGTTACGCAACGTTCTTACTACGAATAAAGGCTGCACTTCCGCTAACACAATTGGTTTTCAAAGTATCGTTATTTAATTTAATACTGCAAGAATCCTGTAATATTTGAAAGCCTAGCTTAGCGACATACAAAAATAAAAAGTATGTGACGTCAACAACAATAATATTAATAATAAACAAGTAGAAAGACCACTGAAAAACAAATGAAAAACTCTTTATTTATAACTTCTGATGAATGCAAACCTATAGTCGTTGTATCCGGGTGGAGTATTGTAAATGTAAGCAAAATGCACTGGCCTTTCGTACCCTTCAGTCATTATCGCCAAACCCGCACATGCCAATCACAACTCGGAGTTTACATTGTCTTATTTCCACTGTGTTATGTCACTGCTGGGAAAAGTACGTCACGTGGCAAACTGGCCGCATGCCAGTCCTCCAGCCGGCACGTAGCTGGGTGGAACAGAGGTAAGTGGCGCTGCTGCACAACTTCTATAATACTGCAAATGATGTCACTGTTTGTAATATTTGCTAGAAGTATTTGTAGCTTAGCTACGTTCTTATGGGCCTTCTTTGTACGAAATATCACACACATGGATTAAACCAAATCAACCTCAATATATTTTAATAATGTAATTAAACACGGAATAAGATGGGCTGGGCATGTGGCGCGAATGGGTGAGGAGAGGGGGGTGTATAGGACTTGGTGGGGAAACCGGAGGGAAAGAGACCACTGGGGAGACCTAGGCGTAGATGGGTGGATAATATTAGGACGGATCTCCAGGAGGTGGGATGTGGGTATGTGGACTGGACTGGGCTGGCCCAGGATAGACAGGTGGCGGACGCTTGTGAGTGCGGTAATGAACCTTCGGGTTCCGTGAAATACGGGGAATTTCTTGACTAGCTGCAAACCAGTTAGCTTCTCAAGAAGGACTCTGCACCATGTAGTAAGTATTTAAACACGGTTGTTCCATTCAACTCAAAAATAAAATGAAAAATTTTACTTAGGCCTGCTTTTACTGAAGGATGTACTCTGTGTTGTTTTGTTTTTTTGATACGGATGCCAATGCTTATAGTACAATCGTTATCGATCTAGTGAATGAAATAATGACTCTAAAACATGAAAAACACTGAAATAAACCCAACTGCAATGTATAAAATTATTGGTACAATGACATTATTATATGGAGCAGAAGCATTCGTGAGGAGAGAAAACGTTACGAACAAGAGGCCCCAGTCACAGATCAAATTCCTTAGAAGCGTGAAGAGACACACTAAGATGACATACATATAAATGAAACTATTTGTGGTTCTCAACAGTATCTAGGCTATCGAGGATGCGTGGTTCCACGACAGATTTATTCTCTAAAATATTTCAGTCCGGCTCTGGGACTCACCCAGCCTCCTATTCAATGGGTACTGGGACTTTTTCTCTAGAGACAGGGCGGCCGAAAGGATAACCAAGACCACTCGCCCCACCCATTACCGAATTTACGAATGGTGGGAGTTCTAACTCCACACACACACAAGGACTTTATATTTACGACAGGAGATGGAACTACAAACAATGAATGAAAAATTACACGTAGAGAAAACTGGGACATATCGGAAGATTGGAGGACTAAATTACAATGGAAATTATGCAAACCCATGGACTGGACGACACCTAGAACACTTACGCGTTTTTCTTCGAAGCCGGAAAAGGCTGCGGTCTAAACAGGAAAATTAACAACAGAAACATCGTAAATTCGAATAGTCTTTTATCCCACGTCCAGGTTTACGCAGATTTTTCAGTCCATTTACTTGGTAACTCTAAAATATTTCTATTTTCTCAAAGCTTCGTACGGTGCTCGCGGTTTTGTATAACTACAGCAAAGTTTGGGATATCCGGCAATGAATCATCAGAGAAGCTCTTTCAACTACAAATTGACTAACGGATCCCTTACATTTCACTCTTCCATAATTGGCAGCACTGTTATGACTAACAAGATTTAAAGAGAGAAATAATGTCATGATGTTGGTACCTCACAGTGTTCTTAGCCTACACCATGTTCTGTAGGTAGTGATGAAAAGGCAGTAAAAATCAGGTGTGGAAGAGAGGACAAGACAAGTATAAAGTGAAAATTAAGTGGTTACGTCTCTCGATCAGTTCGTTAAGTACGTACCCTACCTAACAGGCAAAACTTTTATCACACAGGTAAAAGGTAAAGGTAAAGCAGTCCCATTACAGGCCTGGATAGGCCCAGAGGGTTCTTAGGAAGTTAAGGTTCCCAGATTTCGTGACAACAGCACAGGATGGAGGTAGGTTGTCAGCCTTACGCACCGGCCGCCTTTACCCCCAGAAAATACTCCTGGTACTCATTTCAGTCTTCCCCAGGGCCATAGTGCGATCGGAAGGATTTTATGTCAATGAAAAATTCACTGACACCAGCTGGTTTATCACACAGGAGTCATTATAAACGGTAATGCTTTGGTTCCGGAGGTACCTCATACCTCAAAATGTATTACAATTAACCTCGTTTTAAAATACTGGCAATAGACCCAGTCCCAGAGCCACCCGATTCAATTTCCCCATCAAAAGATCGTATTATTGTCATGTGCTTCTAACACAGCTACTGGGCAGTTTTGCCTGCATGCACAATTCAAGTTACAGGAAAAGTGCAAAAGTTCCCAAAAATCTCGAAGCCACCTCAAAATACTAGGTACACGGTGGGTGATACGAAGCGAATATCACACTGAGGACCCACAAATATTTAGCGTCAACGTATTCTGTAGTCACGGTGACCTGGTGCCCGATGTCTGTGCACCCTTGTCTTTGAATAAATACTAATTTGATGGAACAGGTTACTAATAAGAGATTAACCGTCCGCCTCATTGTCACTCGGTGTTGTCTCTTCCCTCCGACCAACTCGACTGACAGAACTTGTTAAAACTTTCAGAAACACAAATTCCTTGTGGACAGTTAGACATGACATACGTTTAGATGTGTACTTGGGGTTTCGCGTGTTAAGCCGCCCCAAGACAGAGAAAATTATTGCTCAATATTTTTGCCTCGAATTTATATTGCGCACTATGTTTCTCCCTACACGACTCAATATATTGCCCTGTATTTCATTCCGCTCGTGGAGTCAGGACGAGTGAACATGTTGAGTGGTACCGATGCTGCTTGTGTGCCCGTTGCTTCAGTCCTGTGTTTAGACAAAACGAGGCAGGAAACTATGGCAGAGCGAAATATTTCCAGCACACTCGCTTCTATATTGTTGCCACGGACACACAACAATACACTCATTTTTGTAGTGTTCAGATACATTGATCGGTATCAACAATGTAATATACTGACTGTTGCCATGGAAAAGCAACAATGAGTTGAGCTACACATGTCACAGTCAACAAAATAAAACGCTCTTGGACCTCCATATAAATTAACGGATACATTTGTTCGACTGGAAATAAACTAGAATTTTCTCGATAGACTGTAATAAACGTCTCCTATATAAAATTTCACAAAATCCGTCCATTGTTATACGACATTACGCGTGAGACAATAGACATGAGGAAGGTGACGAGTTTTTTGTGAATTTGCAAACGCGCCTAAAAATGGACACGATCATTTAAGACCCAAGCAACGGAAAGGTCGCGGTTTGGGCGAGAGTGTTATGGCGCGCCGTCGTGTCTGTGGGTGGATTTGTTTTTGTGCGTATTGTCCTGCTGGAAACGGATGAAATTGTGTATCCACTACACGCAGCACGGAATGAGTCTGCAAAAATGTCATCCCACACTATTACATGCGTGTCTGTATACATTGATGGGTTCAGTTTTCTCCCCGTTTCGGGCGGGCTTCGACAACCAGCTCTTTTTTCTCTCCATTTTACGCGATGAAAGGTCCTTTACCAACTCATTCTTTTGCAACGTTACAAAAGATCTGGGAGACTGCTGCTGGCCAAGAAATTTAGCACAGCACAGACTCGGGAGTAGAGCGCCGCAGCATAGTTACGACAAAGTGACGCCAGGTAGAGGACCACTGGAATTCACTACTTTTCCATACCTATTCTCAGCAGGTATGGGAGTCTAGCTACTGCGCAGACTCAGCCAGAACATTTCAATCGGCCACGAATGCCGGGCGCCACCTACATCCGTGCCCTGGGGCAGAGTTCCACAATTACGGCTGGGAATTGCCGCGTGGACGACGACCCGGATGCCATAACACGTCCTACACAATTCAAACTCCCCACTACCTACGGTAGTCGGTGATGGTATATTGCTTCGTCGCGGCCTCGGCCACGCGGTACTCGCGCTGAAGCTACCCGCAAACAGGAGTTTCCGGGGAGGTGCAGCAATTCGTCGTCGGAGCCTGTTCCAATTACCACCGCCGTTGACGATTACCTGCCCGATACATCTCCTACCACGCACGGGCAGTACTTTACCAGATAGCATAGACAGGCTGGTGTCTTCGTGTCTGCCGCGTGGAGAACAAACACGTCAACAGCTATATTATCGAAGGAGATATTTTTTAAAAGAAATTTGACGATCTTTCATCCGATATTTATTGACAAATGACGACAATAATGCCGTTTAATGGAATACAAGAATATCAAACATTATCATTATAAAACACCAATTTATCTTTCATAATAATAATTTCAATATGGGACCTATGTGCATGAGGTCTAAAACACTGGCCATTGTGAAGTGGACATTAAGAACAAATGTTTATGGAAAGGACTTCAAAACGTTACCTGAAGTTTAGGAATAATTCCTGCGTAAGACCTGTTAGAATGTTTTGTCAGAACGCTACATCTTATTGCTCGAGCTGAAATGCCAGAAATGAAAAATTTTGGTAGAATATCGTATGCATACATTCTGCAATAATCACAAAAATAATGGAAACGTTAAAAAAAATTGTATTTTTCTCACAGGAGAAAATTAGTGAAAAATTTGTGCTTGGTTTCCCAAGCACGTAGGTTCGTGTTCCAAGAATAAAACTGCAATACAAGCTATTAACCAGAGAGACAAGGTACTTATAACCTAATACACGATCACGTAACCATTACTGCCATGAAATCGCAACAATGTATTCCCTTTTTATTGTTGACCTAAATGTAACGGTGAATACACAACCGTTGAGTGGGTCTACGGAAATAGCAGGAATGGGTTTCTTTTGCACTGTAACTTGGCTACAAAATACATCTTACTGCTGTCAACAATATGAACGTACTTAAGTCGTTATATAAAGCACCAGATTTTCGTGTCCGATTTAAAAAAAAATTGGAGCATCTAGACAGATTTTCTTAGAAGTCTGCAATATAAAATCTCACGAAAATATGTGCAGTGGGATCCCCGATAAAGCACATGGACAGACCGTCGGAAGAACAGACATAACGAAGCCAGAAGGTGCTTGTTGCTATTTATGAGAAAGAACTTAAAAAAAGAACAGCTGCTGGACCGAACACTGGCACAAAAGAAGGCCACAAATACACGCATGCGCGCGCTACGATCTTGCAAACTAAAGCCGAGTAAACGGGCCAAAAAATTATTTGCGGTTTGATCGTTAATCATTCGGTGAGCTACCCCTCTAGTCGCTAAAAGATAAGCTAATATGCCCCAATCAGACACATCCAGTTAGCGTTTACCCATTATGTTGCATTATTTGGCCAACAGAAATACCTCTGAAGGCCAAACAATTTCTTTTTTTGGACAAGCCTAGCTGCTCGGCAGAAAGAGACAGTAATTGAATGGATACTTAGCAGTACTCTCCAATGATTGCGACACTGCACAATTAAATTAAAATTTCATTTGATCTACGCAATATATTATGTAATCCTTCAACATTTAAATTTAGACGGTCACTAATATTGAGCAGTATTACTTATGTTGCAATATTATTGTCCCTCTGTGGGGAACTTTAGATAAAGAATTAACATGGTCCATAAATTAAAACAAAGCTGGCCCAGTCAGTTTGATATGCTGTCTGGGCTAACACGGCACCATGCCGCCGTGAGATTTGAGGTTCTTTCGTCGGCGAGTGTTAAGATCAGCGGCCTATGGGATGTGGCACCGCAACTAGTAAACAACGTTTTAATGGAACCTGCAGGCTCAGAGAGGTTTGTAGTTTAATATACCGCACCGACAGTGACTGATTTCATCTTTAGAATTACGCCTGCCCTTAAAATTGCGTTCACCAATTCCTAAGCATGACCTTTCTGTTCCATATCACAAAGCAACGACTGCTGCCTCCAGTTAATCGAAACGAATCAGACATAATCCAGGATTTGCCGTTACGTCTCTTTCTTTATACATAAGCACAATCCGTTACATGGCCTTCGTCCAACACGCGCATCCTATGTTGACACGAGCATCAGTGCAGACCATCTGACGCATGCGCAGCTACACTCAGATGTTTCATTCATAATACTCGTATTTTTGTCATGCTAGGGCAGTGCATCTAGACAATCTATGAGACAGCTGAATCATTGTTAAAAAAACTTTAGATTGAGATTTTCGATACTGAAACATGGTTGCATCAAGCATAAAGCCTGCCGGAACGTAACGCCAAAGGAAGTTGTCCCTGTACACACACTGGAGGCGTACGTATATGTGGCCTGGAAGTAGCGCTCCACTCATTCTTAACTTCGGCCAAAGGTGGAGGGCAGTTTTCAGCTTAAGGCCTCGACAGCTTTGACCTTGGAGGTGCCACTGTACTTAACGCACAGGAGGCTCGGTGGGTTTCAGAGCACGTCTGGCCGTTAGGAGAACGGAAACATTCTGGCCCCTGCAGGGAATTGAATGTTGCATCGTCCAGTTCCTTGCCTAACCACTACATTTCCAACGTACAGCCGGCTAGTACCACCAAAGGCCTCGGCCCCGATGTTGCTGAATTCCGAGCGCGTCTCGAACAAAAAATTTTCTAAGCTTTAATTTATACTGTCTATATTGTCTATTGGCTTTCTGTCGTATCACACATAATTTAGGGGTTCTTGGTAAGGGTCATAAGTGTACAAATCACACTCTTTACTCTGATTTAGCACCAATACACTGAATAACGTAACTTTTTTTAACAAACAGCATTTACTTTTTCAGTTCATAAGAAGCCCAAAGCCAAATTATGCGCATCTTTAACCAGACAGAACACGACAAACTAAATGCATTTCAGCAATCAGATATTTTAGTTTATCCCTAATTTGATTCTAAAAACACCAAAAATGTCGTTAAGTGGAAATATGACTCTTTGTCGTTAAGAGAAAATGACATCCCCTATATTTAGCGACTTCTTTTCCTAACATTCGTCATTCCACGGCCCTTATTTCTTTCCCTTTCTGATGTCTAGTTCATTCTATAGAAACAACTAACATTCTGTAACTTGGCTGCCGATGACTATCTAACGCGCTTAGGACACTTCAATTACAGTCCTTTTTGAAAAGCCAATAGTGGCTCAGGTGGTCAAGTAACTTTCCTCCACCTAAGGAACACAAACATCCGTTACCACGTGAAAAATATTCAACCACTGGACCATATGATAAGTCAGCTGAATCCAACCTACATTCACACACCCTGTTACAATACACATCATTAATTCATCTACTTCCTCGTCTAACAAGGTGTTTTTTTACCTCCACCTTTTCCAACTAAAACTGTGCATGCACTTCCCGTCTCGTAAATCATGTCACATGTTCTGCCTACACTGTCCTAATAAGCGGTGTATAACACGAAATTATAATTATCCTCGTTATGCAGTTTACTGCAATGTTGTTCTAAACCCTTTCGCTGACGCTCAAGTATGTCCGCTGACCTTTACAACAACACTCGTCATTACTCACAGTTTTGATGCAAATTTATGGTGCTCTAAGTCCCTTCAAAATGTTGGCCCACAACACTGTAATTAAATCGCATTTTTAGTGGAAGCGGACAGGGCACGAGTAGCTGTAAATAAAAATAAAAAAATAAAAATAAAAAAACAATCGACTTTCATTTAACAACCATTAAGTTCTATACAGGCGCACGCATTTCTCGAGAGAGCTGAAGGAGGTATAATATACGGCTACCTAAAGGCAAAACGAGCAAACTACGTAAATTATCAACCTTCGTGTAGCAGGACCACACGTTCTGCAACATTTAATGACGAAGTTGGAATTAAAAGCATTTTAGTGTTACTGAAAATAATATTTTTCGAAACCTGTCAGTTACGTTCACTGGAATATTTTCCTTTACTTAGGTACTGTACTGGACAAGAACACTTCAGTTTATAGGGCGAGCAATATTATTTATTTCGACTGTCTGATACACTGTGCCACGTTATCCCTTCTTCAAAAAAGTTTCACATTCAAGACGGTCGCAGATTTATGAAAAAAAACGAGCATTTTTAAAGGTTTATAATACGGTCCTCATCTGTCCCAAACCGAACACAAATTTTAAACTGGCAATGTCCAAACTACTCCCTTTCACGTAAGATATGATCCGCGTTACAAGGACGATCTACTCCTGCAGACGCTCGGCC
>Ga0136643_10010323_pt1 | contig 13789 bp, 8 predicted proteins | sample TergutLab28metaG_FD_96883 | JGI IMG/M metagenome (GOLD analysis project Ga0136643, IMG submission 96883) | Labiotermes labralis P1 segment gut microbial communities from Petit-Saut dam, French Guiana - Lab288 P1 (version 3) (version 3) | ecosystem: Host-associated > Arthropoda: Insects >...
GAGAACCAATACAACCACAATGGTCATAACAACCAGAAGCCCAATCAGTGAACAACGATCCAAGGAAATAGCACACTAACACACGTCACATACTTGACCCCCAATACAGGTACAATAGTGTAACAGATATAAGTCACATTATATACATGGTATGAATCACAGCACACATTGTGAGCCATATGGGATCTCAAATGCGCACAGCCACATTGTAAAGAGCTTCATAGTTCTTAGCTTAGCCTGACGATGACTTTATAAGTCAAAACATGTTGTTTTAACCTGTGCCTTTGTTATATAGTTGTGTTGACTAAAATATGTATAATAAAGTGAATATATAGAATCAATACGCAACGGGATGACTTCGTTCAAATAACACAGCGTGTTTGTAACCCTTTACCCAACTTTTACATAGGAAAATTAGATAATCTGGTGCACAATATCCTCACTGTATCAGCACAATACATTTTAAGAGTCCATCTTATTCCTGACCAAGAAGATTACCAAATCTGACCTCTCATTAAACTTCAGTCCAGTGGAACAGTCAAGTTCTTTATAACATATGAAGATTTAATGGCAAATGACCGCAGTGAAATCTGCCAAGGCCCTCAGACAACTCAGTGTGAACTGATGCGACTGACCGCCCAAGAATATTTTCCAGCCAAGTTCTTGACCAGACACACTGTCATCTCCACCTCCATCATGAAACACAAGTACCGGTATTTTACCAAAACCAACATCAGATTTTGAAATTTACTAATGAGTTTATAAGTAATTACCAAACAAGCTGTACTGTCACAGGAGAGAGCAGAAAAAAAATGAGGTAGGAGCACGTAACACCCTACGTCTAACACAAAACGTAACTGGCTAATAACTATGATTGTACCATGGGATGACTATGGGGAAGTTAGAAGAAGTGCAACATGAGGTCTCACACTCTTAATAGAATGTAACATGTATAAGTTTACAACATCCACCCATGTCCTAGCTAAGCCATCAACTGGTAGCAATCTAATATTTTACATACACACACACACACACACACACAAATAATAATAATTACTGAATTTTTGAATAGAAATTAAGATTTTGGACTTCATAAGAGAAGTCTGTCACACTACTGCCATTCTGTGTAAGTTTCATACTGACAATAATACATTTATTATAGGCATTATTTGCAATGTCTTTGTCAGGCCAGTTTTCATTTTATTCAAAGTTACACACCTAAAGCAGTGAAGTAATTCATTTAAAAAAATATGAAGTGTCTATCATATACACAAGGTGTACAGAAATTCACCCCACAGTTTATGGAGGCCATATTTCCTTAACCATACATTAAGAAACACCAAAATAAAGGTTAACACAAAAAAAAATTTTTTTTGTCAGTAAATGTAAATGCATGCCGCCCTTCAAGGGCAAGACAGACATCTAATACATCCGATTTCAGCCCACATACATCTCAGAATCTCTGAAGTTACTATTTCAACAAATCCAGGGATCAGTTGATTCTATTTATCTACAACAGCGACCTGCCCAGTACAACCAAACATGGAAAATTCATGTGGACATCAAAGTCAGTGATCTTGGAGGACAAGATATCAGACCTACATTTCCCATCTAGCTTCATATGCCAGAGAAATTCACATTTCTGGACAAGGAAGAATGCAAATCTGAATATTTTCAGCAAGAAAAAGCAATTCTCCATTAAAACAATGTTGTGAACTTGGCGACAGGTTTCCTGGGCACTGGATGAGAAGGTGAAGGTTGATCACTTCCCCCCTCAGTTCTATTGGACACCTGACTTTGCTTGTGGGGTTTTATCAAAAGCAATATGGTATGGGCGCACAGTACTTACAAACAGATAAACTCAACTGATCGCTGAAGCTGCTGAAACTGTGCCTACAGAGATGTTATGACATTTAGGGGCTGTAAACTGTCATTGCATACCACAGGCATGCATACAGGGTGTGCTAAGTGTGCCCAGGCACACCCTAATGTCTATAAAATAGCTCTGTTTTAATTTAATTGCATGATACCCTCTTTTAAAGAAAATTGGAGAATATTAACCAATAAAGAAATTTATGCTAGTGTAAAAAAACCTATTATAATAGAGACAATAAAGTTAAATAGATTACATTGGTTTGGGCATGTACAGAGAATGGAAGGAAATAGAATTCCCAAAAGGGTATTATATATGAATTTGGGAACAACAAGATTGAGAGGTAGACCAAGAAATAGATATCAAGATGAGGTGAGAGAGGATGGAAGAACAGTTGGTGGAGAAGGGTGGCAGGAAAAAGTACATAACAGAGAGGAATGGAAGAAGCTCCTGAGAACAGCAAGGAATTGTCACATTCTGCACATGCCACTGGAATGAATGATATGCTATTTTAGCCACAAAGTAATGGACTGCTGCATTACATAACATGTGCCAATAGTTAGTTTTATTTCCTTTAGTTTGTTTGGTGAATGAAAATAATGTCGTTTATGACTGAGTATGCAATGAATGGGCGTCAATAAAAAAAGTTAAACACAAAATTCCCTGGGCACACACCCTAATGAAATGTGCTGCACATGCTTATGATGGCTACAACTTGTGCAAACATAAGTGCACTTACTATAACCATTTCAGTGTTTGGTTTTCATTTATGTATAACGGTTAAGAAAATGTACCCTCTGGAAACTCTGTAGTAGTGACATCATGAACACCCATATTTAGATGGATATTACACGTGCTTGCCGGTTGGAGGCACACATGAAAGGCTTAATGTGCCGATTTACAAATGTGAATCATACTGGCAGGCTTTAATGTTTCGAAGAGTTCTACTGGGAGACGAATAGCACACATAGCTATTTACTGACATTCAGCAGATGCCTACTCATAGTGTTGGATGGCATTGAAAACATGATTGTCTCATGTTGTGTAATATTACCTAAATATCACATGAGACTATTATGTCCATGTGCTCATTTATAGATTAGTTTTGGCAATACAGCTATTTTATATCTACAAGAGAAACCAAGGTACACCAGAAACATGATTTATAATGTATACACAAGTCTGTTTACAGATCTATATAAAATAATATCACATAAAGTGAAAGCAATACTACTTAAACAGTATGTCATAAATAAAACCTTAGGATCTAGTACTACTTCACGAATATGGAAGTCTGTATTCCTTGCTACTGATAATAAAATCCAATATAGAACATGGAACAGCTGAAGGCATGGACTCAGAAATTTGTAATTGTAAATAATGAATAGTGTGGACAAACTGTTTCACCAGTTGAAAAATATTCCACAATGCTATTTACTTCCGAACTACAGCAAAATCGAATCTGCAAGAGCCAATGAACTCAAAATGAAGATTATGAACACACTCACTTTGTAAGAAATATTTTAATGAATAATTTTCTTGCACATTTCCAATCAAAGTAGCAGTTCAGCAGATGTCAGACTACACTTAATTAGCTATGCTAAATGCCACAATTTTAATTTGGACAGTGATTAAACATGCAAGAAATACTTGACAGATATTAGACCATGTTAAAGCCACAGTTCAGAATATAATCATTTTGCTTTATGTGTGTGATATTCTGCTGTGTCATGACTTAACGATTGCTGAGCCAGCCTTCAACTACTGACCATGGACATTCATAATTCACTATTACAATTATGAATTAAACAAGAAACATCAGATGAAAAGTACCACACAAAAATGTTAACATTAGTAATGACTGGCAACTCTGTTTTAAATGTGACAGAGAAGTATCTACAATTCTATTCTCTTTTCTGCTAGAAGTATCTATCCCAAGAGGAGTAGAACAGTTGGTTATCACAACAGTTTGCATCTAAGATTACAAAGTTTCATCGAACGTTGCCTGTCCTTGTCCACAGTTATTAGATGTAGAGCTCCCAGCAGGTGTTTCACACAAAATAATCGATACATCAAAAGCGTGAGACAGAGAAGTCTATCAAAGTGTGTTTTTGTGTGTATATATATATATATATATACACATATACACACACACACACACAACAACAACAACAACACTACAAAACTCAGAACAGGAAATGATCATTTTTGACACAGGACTTACAGAAACAACCAAAGTCACATAAAAAAGGTAAAGGTAAAGGTAAAATGCACCCTTGTGCAGGCACTGTGGCTCTGTACAGGGCTGTATGGCCCATAGGGGGAGTAGAGGTATAGCTCTACTCTTTCTTGACTATGGCACTAGAAGGGGGAGGGGGTTCAGCGTCATGCCTCGGCTGCTCTTTAACCCTGGGAAAGACCCAGTACCCATTGTACAGGAGGCTGGGTGGGCCCCAGGGCCGGTCTCGACAGGTTGTAGAAAATCTCGCCCCCCCACCGGGATTCGATTCCCGGACCGTCCAGCCTGTAGTCAATCGCTATATCGACTATGTTACCCAGCCCACAATGTCACATACACGCCCTAGAAAATAAAGGAGTGTAAAATGTCTGTTAATTATTGATATTAATTTTACCTTCTGCTTTAGGAACAAAAACGAGTATTGCAGTTAGTGTCAAATGGTCAGTGATACTACAAAGATATACCATATAAACTAATATGAAATGGGAGTTCCTCTGCAGCAATGTTTATATTTTGTAGCATTTCATCAAACACTACAAAGAAAATAATAACTTAATTTTCCGTGAGATATTTAAAAAACATGGAGCTCATTAATTATCAATAAGAGCCAACGTACCTGTAAACATAATAATGAGGTGCATTTGGTTATGGCTGTTGCTGTGGAGAAGCAATAAGTATTACACATTCTGAGTGTGTGTCTGTTGTCTTTGTTATCCAGCATTCAATGTGCATGTGCTGTATTATACTGTTATCATTACCTGTCTGGCTCTACCATATTTTTCCACATTATCTCATAAACGGCACAATTTTTGGAAAAACGTTATTATTGAACATAAAATGTGTGTTTCGATATTCTCTACTACTTTGTCCCAAACTTTCCTCATTCTAAGAAGAATTTGGTGAGATATTATCATAAATGCAGACATGTCTTCACGTAAAGTAACCTTTATTCTTAAGAGATTTCAATAAAAATTTAATTTTTTTGCCAGTTTTTAGAAAAATACTCAATATCGATTTCACGAAAATCCATCTAGTTGGAGATGAGTTGTTCTGTGCGGACAGAAAAGATAAAGCTAATATTTGCTTTTTGCAATTTCAAAAACATGCCTAAAAAGGAAAGATATATAAGTTCTTCTGGTACCCTGTGTCACTGGGTACTTGGTTCTGACTTTGGAGACACAGTAGTGGTGCCATATTCAAATGATGACACTTGTTGATGAGACCAATACACTGTCCTGAAACACTGGAAACCAATCACTCTGTGATGCAGGGTCATTCCCCAGAAGAACAAATACCTCATCCATACCACTGTGAAAACATAAGAACTCGCATATTCAAGAGACAGTGTAAGTGCCAATTAAAGGAAAATTTATATTAACAGACAGTACACAGAAATAATATCACTAAGTCGTAAGTGTAAGGAACCATCTATATAGAGGTGAAGGCACGTAACGTAAAGCGGGTATAATACATTCTTCCCAGAACTTCCTGTTTGTATAATTTTCAAATTGTCATCTGTTTCTCAAAGCCAGAATTACAAGGTTTGCTAGCTAACAGTACAAAAAAATCCTAGATTAAAAATTCGTTTTGACATACAAATAAAAGTCACTTTTGTACTGTCAGTGCCTCCTTCACTACGGCTGATAATGGCTCTGGTGCAGTCATTTCGAACTAATGACTCCCTAGACACATATATTAAAGCACATGGCGAGTGTCCTACCAACGGTACAGCTATTTCCCTCCGTCACGTTGGAGGGAAGTAGATGTACCTATATTATGACCTGTACCAGAGGCTGCAGTTACAGTTTTTAGTACTTCTGATGATGCGTGCTGTGACGCCCGAAACACGTAGAGTAATTTAGCAGTAAATAAATATCTGCATACTGTTGCATCTGGTTGGATTTTTATTAATACTGAATTATGATGCACGGAACCATGAGCTTAAAATTCACTGACATTTTAACTTTAAAATGAAAGTTTATTGTAGCTTAATCTGTAGCCATTTAGGCTCTGGAGTTGGGATAGTCCAGTCAGTACAGTGGGTGGACTGCAGGCTGGAAAATGAATTGGGATTCGTTACCTTGTAAGAAGAAGATATTTTTCTCTTCCCCAGTGTCAAGAACAGCTCTGGGATCCATCCAGCCTCCTATCCAACAGGTACCTGGGGTTATTTCCATATGGTATAGTGGTTGGGGCATGTAGGTGAACACTCATTTGCATCTAGTGCCAACGATAAGAATGCATCTCCATGTTTCCATGGCACAGTTCTTAGCAATGCACAGGAACTTCTAACGTTTCTTAACCTTTACCCACTCAAGTTAGAGTTATTGAAAACTACTTACGGAGTAAAACCATAATAACGAAGTACCTGTTTGTAGGTACGTCTGAGATAGAAATAGGCACAGACATTTACACACATATCATGCCTCCTTGCCAATTGCACAAAAGATAATGAATTTCAGTACATAGGAGACATTTACATCATACTAATTTATGCTTCCTTGTACACTGATATATTAAAAGATAATGTAATTCTTAATATTTAAATGCAAAAAAAAAAAACAAACAAACAAACAAGACAGATATAACAAACTTTATCCACTATAAATGCTGTTCTGTCAGAAGATATGATAAAATTATTGCACATAGCATTACTTACAATATAGACGGGGAGAAATAAACTAGGAGGGCATAAGTGCACATACACATAGCAAGCATATCATACAAATTTTCGATTGTGATGTCCTACAAATTTGTGATACTCTTACGGCAGAGACTCAATGACGTTGAAGTACATTTGAATTGTGAAATGAATATAAAATTGACAGCAGTGAAGCAAATGCACATTATGTGGAAATTTATGTCCAAATGTTCTGAGACAGATGAGCAACTGAACTAATGTTGGCTCACACAGTGTTGAGAGCTTTAAATCATACAACTGGTAAGTACAAGGCTTTCATATGGAAGCATCTATATACATGGTACGGTACATCAAAGCCACCAACCTTTCTCATAAAATAGTTTTCAGTACAGCTGTGTAAAAACCAAACCCTACAAATTACATATCACCCCACAATATCATTCTAAAATACATTATATCTCTGATATAAAAAATCTCCATTCAGTATCAAAGTGTTATGAATTACAATCTGACACACACAACAACTGCCTCCTAACCTTCGCAAATATTTAACAAGAGTCTGTTCAGTATCGATGCATGAAATATTTTGTTGCTATTATATAACATGTATTGCACAAATTTCAATCTGGAACAGATGTAAATTCAGATCAATTTATCTACAGTCAATCATCACTTACATGTGGCAGTGAAGAATTATTTTTAAAACATGGGAAGTATTTCTTTCTATAGTTCACATTCAATGCTCTACAATTCTAACTTATTAACATTATGTTCCTCAAAATACCAACATAACCTACAAAAAAAAAATATAGAATGATGTCCATTTCACAATCCATTCTGCGAAAAACGAAAATGACATTTTATGTAGAATCAAAGCTTTCTGCATTTATACATGGACATTTAATTCCTAGTTTTGCTTATGACTGAAAACATAATCTCATCCACAAAGACTTAGTCTTAAATGGTAAGGATGTGGTATATGAAATTGTGGCCTAATGTAAGGTTCCACAGACAACTGGGGAAAACAGGAAAACCTTCTTTATAAGAATGTGACACAAATACATATGACAGAATGACCGAAGTTACAAGAAATGTTTCTGTTCAATAAAGTTTAGAATAGTTGTTTTGTTGAAGTCTCCAATGGCACAGACTCTAGCAAAAACTAGATGCTGTACTTACTGTATCAGGATTGTTCTTAAAACAATTTATGAAACCAATACAGCACCACATTTATGGCAGACGCATTAAACATGGCAAATTAAAATTATGAGAATTCAGATATTAAAATTAACCAATGTATGAAAATCACTGATGTCGGTTGAAGACCTCTTTGTAGTGATGTGATAACAGTCATTCTTTAATGCTGTTATAGAGGAATAACGTTAGGCTCGGTCTACTAAACCTGAGACCTAAAGTTAATCAGTAACAACAAAACAGCAAGTTAAGGCTTGTCTTTAGTTAAATTAAAAGGACATCAACGGGGGTCTCTGTCACACAGTCCGACGTAACAAATTTTGTCAGCAGGCATGTCATGTTGCAGTCTGAATCTTTAGAGTATGGCCTTTTAAATGCGAGGTTTCTGTTGCTGGCCAAGGCATCATTCAATTTAAATTCCCACTGCTCGAAGTGATCTCCTTTTGGGCAAAATATAGTATACATTTAATGGGACAACGTTGCCCTGTTTGTCAGTCAGAGGTTAAAAGAGACCACAAAGGACAGTAAAGCGTTTTATGTTCTGCTGACCATACATCCTGGTATGATCCTTGTAAGTAACCAACTTGACACACAATTTTTTCTTGTATATTCATTTCCATTCTCTACATGTTTCAGGCAGCCACGTGCCCATCATCAGGAGAATTACTGTATTAATGCGCATTAATACAATAATTCTCCTGATGAGGGGCACGTGGCTGCCCAAAACATGTAGAGAATGGAAATGACTATACAAGAAAAAATTGTGCATCAAGTTGGTTATTTACAAGGACAGTAAAGTATGCTGAGATACACTTCATTACAGGCAGATACTGGGAGCAAATTACACATAGAAAGAACAATTTTTGAACACGTACGAAGTAATGGTATAATTAATATAAGAAAATTTTTAACACAGGACAGTGCAAGCATTTTAGAACTAATACAAGCCATACAAGCATTATATATATATATATATATATAACTTAGGAGCTTGGATAGTCCAATTATTAGACAAACTTATATGTGGGTTGTGATCAGGATTTGATTTTCAGCAAGGACAATGGTTTCTCTTGCTGCCATTACATCCAGATTGCATCTGGGGTACACACAGCTTCCTACCCAACAAGTACTGGGGGGGGGTTTTCTTTCAGGGACTGAAGCTTTCATCTCACCTGCATGTAAGTGCTGGAATTAAAAATGAGTGGCGCACTACCTCCACTTCCCATATGTCTTCATGACATGATGTCTTAAGCACATTCTCTTAAGTCAATTGACTTTAACAGGTTACAATCTAGATGTGATGTAAGACAAAGGGAACACATATGGACAACTTGTATTTATGCTCACATGTTTAGTGGACACTAATACTTAAACTAAATAGTGACGCTTGGCATACAGTAATGCAACAAACTGTCTGTAGTTGAAAACGAACATGAAAATTAGTTACAATTAAAATTAAGCTGATTTTGAGAGATGTCATGCATTAAAAAAATATGGACTGTCAAGAAGATTTCATTTAACCTTCTAAAGCCTGCCGGTTACATGCTGCACCAACAGGTTTAACATTCAACAACTGTACGCTCTGCCCACACTGTATTTATGTGTTTTGTGTTTATCTGAGAACAAACAGCGATTGTACCACTTACAGCATAAACTGATTGGTTTTTATAACCGAGATGAAAACTATTTACAGCGCGGTACGGACTGGGTCTTTAAATAAAGTGGTCTGCACTTCGTCTTTAGAGGGTTGATTTGGTCTTGACAGGCTCATGTTTGTTCTGCATCTTCAAATAATTTCAATTTACTACCAAATAACAAACACACAGTACAAAAATTTTTACATTCCATATGGTGTTGGCACTAGTAATCATGGAGACTTATTGCTTTGTGGTGAATTTCTCCTTGGTTCATCTGATTGGACATGATTAATAAGCTGTGATGTCACACAATGGTTAGAACTGTTATGGGGTTGTAACTTAAAAACAAAATGAACCATTTAGTTTGTGGCCATATTAAGTGACCATTAGGACAGTCCTGAATATGTCCATTGTTGCCTAAGTGCATCATGGATAGAAAATGGATAAAATATTTAACAGCCCATAAGGAATGAAAGTAATGAAAAAGAAAGAATTAACTATGGTGGCCAACCTAACCACAAAAGTGATGATATAGGGGTGCTGATAAGTCCTTAGCCCGACCAGGAAAGAAATAAGCTAATGTTTCTGTCAGAAGGGCTTGAATTTCCTTCGGCGCCTTGACTTGCAGGAAAAAAAAAAAACTTGATGGCAGCTCGCATCTCGATGTTGTTGAGATCGCGCGCGTCCCTGATATACTTCTGAGCTTGTTTCCTTCCTGGTCGGGCTAAGGACTTATCAGCACTCCGGTAATGTGTGTAAAGATCAGTCAACATCAAATATTTCATATATGATAAAAACCAAGTCATAAGTGGAATAAGTTAATAAATCTTCCTGAACCACAAAAACTATGACAGAAGAGGGCACAGATTAGAATGTGAATATTACAAACCCCATCTTATAATGGATATGTGGCTAGTTTCAAGATACGGTCACTCTGCGACTTACGCAACAGTCACATTCTGGAAGATTAGGCGCAAGTCAAATCTTACGGACGTCAAAACTCGGCACCCACGCCATCAACTACATACACATACACAAGGCAGCCCACTTGTCATCCAAACTCCAACACATCAGAAACTGATCAGCTGCAGCATGACCGCCCTGCTACCCGAGTTATTCTTCCATCACCTTCATCTCATTATGCATTCCTTCCTGCAAAGCTAAAATTTTGTGTGTTTTTCAAATACGTTATTTCCAATTCTTTATTTTTTGAGTTTCCTAATTGTATACACCTGAAATTGTCTATTTTATTAACAACTTGATGCACAAATGTTTATTTTAATACATTTATTACATTCGTCTACATGTTTTGAGCATTATTATGCTCATCTTCAGGAGGACAATTGTATTAGTACAGCATCTGGTATCGTCACTCTCTTTAGGTGACTGTTCAGTACACAGGTTATGAGAGGACTCTCCTAGCCTTTGTACTGAACAGTCTCTCGTAGCCTGCGTACTGAACAGTCACCTAAAGAGAGTGATGGTACCAGATGCTGTACTAATACAATTTGTCCTCCTGACGATGGGCATAACAGTGCTTGAAACATGTAGAGGAGTATAATAAATGTATCAAAATAAAGAATTTGTGCATCAAGTTGTAATAAAAATAGGCTCATTCTATTAGGATGCACAGGCAACCAAACATAAAAAAAAAATTCTGAAACCGTGTTAAGTCGTGGAGTGCCCGTACCATTCGACACAGCAGATGTTGAATGTGTTTCCACCAAATCTGTCTCTTGGTTTGAATGTTGGTCTCAAATTAGCGCAACTTACACACAGACAAACAACATTACTGTGCTAAACCCATAAGGAAATCAAAGCTTAATAGAAAATTCTTCTGTGATGTGATTGTGATCTCTGTAACACACACAAAAAAACCACATCCCACAAATTTCTCTAAGGTGTGTTGAAAGGAAAGGAAAAAGAAAGAGAATTTCAACCTAGAAATGGTACCATTCCGCAGGGTGGAAAAACTACAATACACTGTGGATAACTTGTGGTTGAACAGAGACTCAAAAACAGTCACAGCCAACCAAACCACATAGTAAAGAGCATACAAAATGTCCACACATTATCAGCATGATTGCAGATGCCCTAAGAATGAATACAATACACGACACCAACAAGTGACTTCACTTCGCTCACATACACTGTTTTACATTGAATCTGTTCCAGATTGCACCTTTCATTACCGTTAACATTTAAAATACATCACACTTTCATTGAGAATATGTCAATATGTTCATGAACTGCCACAGCAATCCTCAGGGACTTAGTACTGTTGACCTTTTGAGCTGTGTAGCGGGTGATTAAACGTGATCAAGTAACCTATAGCATCGTACTAACACTAAACAAAAGCAAACTACCTGGAAAGTATCAAAGTTTTATTTATTCATCAACTGATGCACTAGTGAGTTGTCTTAAAAAAAAACAATACTAAAATTTACATTAAAACAGTTCTGACATGTTTCAGTATTACAGTTACACCATCATCAGGGAGCACATTAATTTGTGCTTACTAAAGTTACAGTTGTTAAAACAGTCCATTAAAATATATCGGTATGTGGTTAGTACAGTGGTGGTGTGGCTGCATATATTAAGCCCTTACACCATCATCACTGCTCGACAGTGATGATGGTGTAACTGTAACACCGAAACATGTTGGAGCTGTTTTAATGTAAATTTTAATATTGTTTTTCTAAGACAACTCACTAGTGTATCAGTTGGTGAATAAATAAAACTTTGATAATTTCAAGACGCGCGGTACGAACGTGAAAATTACCTGGGAAGTATTCTGTTATTAAAATAATAAGTAATCCTGACCAAAGATGTTTCTGAAATTAACAAAATAAAATTAGGCCACATTTATGGCCACAGAAGCAACTCTTATAATTTGTGTTATTGCTCAATTAATGTGTTTCCATGTACAAAGTGATGTCTTTAAACAATGCTTCCATGAAGTGAATGTGCACTATGGGTTGACCCGACCTGACAAGACAGAATGTCTGGCTCTCCCACTGGTGTTCTTACATATCATGTGTGAAAATAATATAAACACTTGTATTTATTTATTTAGCAGGTTGTTTGACTTTCCACATCTTGCTGCGCCCATTTGACAATTATCTTATCTTCTTCCTCCAGTTGTCTCTGTCATTCCAGTCTTCTTCTATTAATCCCTTTTCCCCCAACAGTCCTCTAATCCCTTCTGCCCAGGTAGCTTTAGGTCTTCCTCGTTTTCTTCTACCTGGTGAGCTCCATTTCATAACTTTTTTTGGTAGTCTCCCCTCTTCCATTCTCTGAACATGTCCATACAATTTTAGTTGTTCAGTCTTAATATCGTCTAAAAGAGACCCTGTTACATTCATTTTTTGTTTAATAATAGCGTTCCTAATTTTGTCCTTCCAGGAAATTCGAGTCGATCGTCGCCAAAAGTCCGTTTTTGTGGAATTCAGTTCTGCTACCGTTTTTGCTTTTAAACACCATGTTTCTGCTGCATATGTAATTGTACTTTTAACTAATGCATGATAAATGTGAGTCTTTGTTTTGGGGGTCACATCACGGTCCCACATAATGCTGTTTAGTTGCTAGTCTTCTATTGGGCACCTCCTCTGGTGGCAGATAGGGGAACGCTCACCAGATATGGCGGGTACTGGGGAAATAAAATACTCGGGGCGAACCACAACTAGCACTGCTGCCCTGCAGTTTGATACTGGCATATCAAGGGCTAGAGGAAGAAAACCTTGATCAAAAATCACCTGGTCCTCCAGGTTGGGGGTTGATGCAGCAGGCCAGCCCCCTGCTCATCGAAAAATAGGAAATTGCTAAACACTTGTATTACATATCATAATTTATCGTTTCATTGGAATGGATCACCTAAGAACAAAAATTATTATAAATGATGAAACTCTAGAACAAGTTAGCCAATTTACTTATCTAGGTTGCAGTATATCTTACCAATTTTCCAACGATGTAGAATTTAAATTAGCAAAATTTTTGCAATTAATAGGTACTATTAAGAGAACTATTTTTAAGAAAGTGAGAACGGAAACAATTTTGAAAATATATGACACACTAGTTTTACGTACATTTTTATATGGGTCAGAAAATTGGACTCTAACAGCCTTACAAAGACGAAGAATTGAAGCGGCAGAAATGAAGTTACTGAGACCTCTGGCAGGCTAAACCCTTTATGACCACAAAACAAA
>Ga0136643_10010325_pt1 | contig 13789 bp, 5 predicted proteins | sample TergutLab28metaG_FD_96883 | JGI IMG/M metagenome (GOLD analysis project Ga0136643, IMG submission 96883) | Labiotermes labralis P1 segment gut microbial communities from Petit-Saut dam, French Guiana - Lab288 P1 (version 3) (version 3) | ecosystem: Host-associated > Arthropoda: Insects >...
CATCACACCTATAGGTGTGATGATACCAGAGGCTGTATAATGCAATTTTGACCTCCTGATGATGAGCACATGGTGCTCGAAACATGTAAAGGCATGAAATAAACTTATCGTAAAACAAAAATTTGTGCATCAAGTTGGTTAATTACTAAGATAAATATACTGAGATACACAGTCAGCAAAACATCAATCAACATTAATTTACGTCTAAATTTTAAATTTAAAAAAAGTCAATTCCGACAGAATTTGTATCATAAAAGCAAGAGAATTTTTTTTTCTGCCAACTAAAGGGTTAGTATCTTCTACCGTGACAAAGAACGTTTCTTGCAATTGGTAGTGAAAGAGATGCTGTAATTCGGATGTTCTGGTGCATACTGAACCAAATCACCAATATCGACGTGTGCGCATTGAATAACAATTATTCCATTTATTTGCTATTAGCATACATACGAGTATAATCAGACCTGTCGCTTCTTTGTTATCATGTCAAATATTTATAAGTTTGCCTGTTTTTATTGATTGATACAAAGTCCTGACACCCCTGGCCTAGTAACCGATCCTTTATGTAACTCGTAATTTGTTTCTGTAACCGCATATCAAAATGCTATACAAAACACAATCTAAATATAGTGAAGTGGCCGCAGAGTTTGTTTTATGGCTCTCATGGTTTCTTGTCCGTCACTGTCACTCCGCTGACGAGATTTAATCATATTTGACAACATCGTAGCAAATGCAAGGTTTATGTAGTGCTGACATATTTACTTACTCTTATTCCTTGCACTGATCTGACACTTGTTTCTTCTAATAAAATCTGGAGCAGACTAGCTGAACACCCAAGGACCTGGCTTAAGTTCGAGAAATGAACTACATTAAAATTGCGCAAGTCACGACCTGTTATGGCTGTGTTACTTCTCTCCATCATTTCCAGCATATTACAGTTTTTTTCTCTCTCTCTTATTCACGATACCACCCAGTCTTTGGAGACTAACGAGGTATTTTATTCTGACCTAAATAGCTACGTCGTCCCTTCGCTGCAGGCGTCGCCCAACGGTTCAGCCTGCTTTATTCTGGCTCCTTATTCGTGAGGTTTCGAAGTTACACACAACGACGCACCACAATCGGTTGGACTTCCCTAGAAGAGGGGCCAGTTCGTCACAGAGACCTGTACCTGACAACACACACACAACACTCACGACAGACAAACTTCCATACCCCCGGTGGGATTCGAACCCACGATCCCAGCAGGCGAACGGCCGTAGACCTACGCCTTAGATCGCGCGGCCACTGGGACCGGCAGCATATTGCAGTAAACCGCGTTGAAGTATGTTCTTCAAAACCTCTTCTTTGTACCTAATGTGACGACATCAAGTTTGTGCAGCTGATACAGCGTCATTAGCTAAATCTGTAATTAATAATATTGCAAACGGTGATTATATCCCGTTTGCATAATGCAAAGGTAATGTAGGTACACCTGTGTTTATTTGTGGAGCATCAGTATAATGCATCCAGCAATCAATATAAGCCATCAAGACAGTCTGTGTGGATGACAAGCATTCATATCTCTATGAATGTCGTAGTAAATATGCAATTTTTTACTTCAGCATAGTTTCACAGGCATAATCGGTAAACATATTTGGTTCTAGAAAATATACGGGTATGCAAAATAAATAAGAAATGTATTATTTCAGTTACGTTTATTTTAATACAGAACCTAAGAAGTCTGGGTACTTTAAATAGTGGAATATAACAACAAACCCTAAACTAAACGGATTGAAATGACAAGTTTGGATCAAGCTGGTAATACATTTTTTTAATTTTAGTTTACACTTGAATTTAGGGCAAAATTACTGCACAAAGAAAGCTAACGACCCATTTTAAGATGTGACAAAGTTTAAATACTTGTAAAAGACAATAAAAATCGCACGTAGGAAGAAATTAACAGCAGATTGAACTCAGGGAATGCCTGCCACCATTCATTTCAGAATTTCTGCCTTTCACTTTCGCTATTTAAACGTCAAGATTAAAATACAAAGACATGTAACTTTTTCCTCTCACTCTATCTGGGTTTGAAATTTGGCCCCTTATATTAAAAGTAAGAATTAGGCTAAGGTTATTTCAGACCAGGGCGATGAAGAGGATACTTGGAACTGGGAGGTGTGAAGTAAGAGGAGAAGGGAGAAACTTGCAACTTGAAGAGCTTCATGGTTGGCACTCCTCGTCAGATATTATCGGATTATCACATTAAGAGGAATGAAATGGGTAGCCCACGTGGTGCTATGGAGGAGTGAAGTGGTGCATACAGGGTTTTGGTTAGACAACCCTGACGGAAAATACCATATGGAAAGCCTAGGCGTGGATGAGAGGGCCATATTAAAATGGATATTAAAAAAAATAATGGAATGAGGTGTGGGCGGAGTAGATTGCAGTGATTTAGGTCAGGGATAAGTGTTTGTCTCTTGCATACAGGGAATTAGCTTTCACATTCCTATAAAATGACGGAAATTTCTTTGATGGAAGTTTGTCCGTGCGTCGTTGTATATGCGTTGAGAAGAAAACCAACTAGATGCTACTGAATGATTTATTGCACTTGTAATCTGCTCAACATGTTTTCACGCACTTATATGCCCATCATCAGGAGCTCGAGACTATACTTGTGTTATTACCGCATATGGTGTGTAATGCCTCGGTTGCTGGTGGTCGGCGGTCAGGTGCAGGGCAGCAGGGAAGCTGTCCGAGCACCTTCCCTGCTGCCCTGCACCTGACCGCCGACCACCAGCAACCAAGGCATTACACACCATATGCGGTAATTAAACAAGTATAGTCTCGAGCCCCTGATGATGGGCATATAAGTGCGTGAAAACATGTTGAGCAGATTACAAGTGCAATAAATCATTCAGTAGCATCTAGAGCATCTAGTTGGTTTTCTTCTCTACGCATATACAACGATGCACGGACAAACATACGTCAAATTCCTCAGTCTGTATACGTGGCTACCGGCCTGCTACTTTAAAATATACCAAGATTTACACACTTCCTTAGTTATGATTCACAAATCATTTTCCCATTCGCCACTACGTAATTTGTAAAATTTCAAAAGCGGTGTTCAATAAATCCAGAGCCATTTAAGATTTGTCCGTTAACATTTGCCTGTCATAAAAGTAACAGAACTTACACTAACGGTCACTATTCCGACAGCCATCAGAATATTCGGTAGAAATTTTCGTGTTTTCTTCAGATACTTGATGCCGTACGAGGCGACATTTATAGAACTTTATAGGATGTTTATATTATGTGCCGTATATTGTCTATAAGTGACATTGGTTTGAAAATTAATCAGATTTATAGTTGTTCTTCGTAACAACATTAGCAGTTAATAAAACTGTCAAAGTACGTAGATAGATAACGCTAGTAAAGACTTTTCGTACACATGTGTGTGTGTTTGTTATTCAGTGACCACCACATCCAAAATACACACGACAACCTACACCTCTTGTTACACCAACTAAAGGCACACTGTGCATTTAGTTGGTGTAATAAACGGTGTGCATCGACACTAAAAATACACGTAGTGGTTAACTTTAAAATACATGACAAAGTGTACATGATTTTTTAATAAAGGTAGACCAACTTGATGACACTTGCTTTATTATGTCAATTTACTGCTCAACATGTTTCAGATGTTAATACATCCACCTTCAGGAGTTTGCTACTACTTGGTGCGTTATTGTGTAGGCTGTATTGTGCTGACTTGAGGCGTGCTGGTGTTATGTAGCGTGATTGGCTGTTGGTGATGTGGTATCCGAGTGCAGGCTGAACCACTAAATAACGCACCAAGTAGTCGCAAGCTCCTGAAGATGGATGTATTAACATCTGAAACATGTTGAGCAGTAAATTGACATAATAAAGCAAGTGTCATCAAGTTGGTCTATCATTATTCAAATATCGAGATGATGCACGGTCCAATACCCATAAGATGTACATGATTTTATCTATACGTTCATCCGTCAATCTGTCTTATCTCCCTGCCTTTCTTTCCTTTCCTTTTTTGGCCTTTATTTCTCATGTTTGTCGTTCTTATGCCTAGCACTTTTTTCCCCCGTACTGCGTTCCTTATGTGTCTTTCTTCCTATCTATAATTTTTGGGCATATATTTTGAATGAATTTATTCTCTCTGAGGTTGGAAGTCAGTGAACTAGTCAGTTTATCTTATGATTTTCTTGCTTTAGTCGGAACAGAACAGAGAATCGTGAAGCCTGGACAATGAGGAAAGGGTAGAAGCCTAAGTTTGTATTGAGGCATAAGCCCGCCAGTAGATAGGAATTTTATCTTGTGACAAGTTAATTTCCTAACTTAGCGGCCAGGTTGATTTCTCCCTGGAATATTTGTGAAGAAAATGATTGTGCGTCTGGCCAGGTTTCTCGTAAGGGACAAAATATCTAGCATAAAAAATGTATATTCAGCTGAAGTGAGTGAGGTGTAGTTTCTTCGCCCAGTGTAAAGTAATGTGTCTGTATCATGAATATATATATATACACTCTTAATGTCTTTCTGAGTTAAATTAATTTTTATGTACAAATGCTTACTTTTGCATAACTAAAATTCTACAACATAAACGATGATTTGAAGTGCTTTATATTATCGATAAAAAAAATGCACATTTTCAGCTTCCTTTTCTCCTCCTGTCCCCTTTGTTCGTGTCTTTTTTACTGTCTCTTTCTTTCTTACTCCCTCTCTCTCCACCTGTTTTCGTATTTACCCTGCCTGTCTTTCTTCCCGTCGCCTATCTTCATCCATTGGTGTATTTATTTGCTTATTCAATTAACACCTTTACCTCGCAGAGTGCCGACCATTTGGCTAGGCGAACAAGCAGATGGATCGTCAATCGCGACTTTATTTTTGTTGTCCAAAAGTGTCACGTGCTTAGGTTTTTTTAAGAAAGGCGTTATCAGGCACAGGCCTAAAATTGTAAGAAAAAAACACTTTTTTTCAAGTTGGGGCATCTCCTTTGTGTACTACAATCATATAAATTAGGATGAAATTGGTCGAAACACAACTGTGGAAATTTTATTAGCTAAGTAGTAGCATCACCAATAAAAACTACTACGTGTTTCGGCCTACCTAGTTGCCATCGTCAGATGATGTCAGTGGGACGCCTACGTGGCCTACTCTAATTCTCGCCCCAGGGCCTCCCAGATTTCCCAATACATACTAGTTACGAACATAGAGCTATAGGTGATGAGATCTCAACATCTAGACGCAAATATACATAATGTATAAAACTCTTGTAGCAGATGGGTGTAAACCTGACGATGCCCACTAGATAGGCCGAAACATGTAGTTTTTATTCGTGATGCTACTACTTAGCTAATAAAATTTCCACGGTTGTGTTTTGACTATTTTTATCCCAATTTATATGAGAAAAACACTTTGTGTACAAACTAGCCTGTAACTGTAGCACGTTTCGAATTGTCGGAAAATATAGTTGTTATTTAGGGCCCACCTCTTTTGTTTATTCATAGATCACAACGGGATGTCTCACACTAACATTATCATCTGGTTAGTGACTTTGTTGGCGTTAACTGTTGACATAGACAAGCGGGACTGCAGTGTCTTGCTGCGACGATGGAGGACTCGTGTGACAGTGATGTGATAAACTTGGTTAGAGTAGGTTAGTTGCAGTTAGTTAGGAGTCTCATTGCTTTCGAAAATATTTCAAAACGCCTTCCTCAACTTCATACGCATGTAAACTACCTGAGTATTATATTTTATAGGCAACTTGCGAACTGCAGCAGTGACGTGCGCGAACCGCATGTGTCTTGCTAGTTGCGTTGCGGCTATTGATGATGTATAATAAATCATTTTTATTCTTATACTTTCGCCTCCATCTTGTGTACATACATGTGAAAAGCGCAAAGACATCTGCACATGAGGGAAACCTGCACACTCTGTTACCATATTTCACAGGACTATACCTCTTTAATGAGGCCGTAACTCATGAAACGTCTTAAAGTAACAGCAACGGACGTTACCATTTCCAAATGTTTGAAATGTATGACATTTGCAGAGACTGTATATACTACATTTATGTTACCATTTCTGGTGCATTTTGGTGATAAGACACGACCATAAACTTAGAGATCACTACGTTTATTTCTAGGCCAATTTCCTTACCAGCGACTGGTCTATTAGTGCTTCTGTGTTCTTCTGGTCTCGCCCAATAAATTAATATTAACAGGATTAGATAATTTTGTATATTACATGTAATTTTTTTTATGAATGTCAGACGTCAGAATGTTAGTCATCCTCTCTTATCTAATGATTCTGAACCACAGTAATCGGCACAAAGTCGATTGGTTCTAATCCTAGTAGTGCACGGGACGGCCACCTACAGGTGTGATGGTACCAAATACTGTATATACAATTTTGACCTCCTGATGATGAGCACATAGTGTTCGAAACATGTAGAGGCGTTTAATAAACTTATTATAAAACAAGATATTGTGCATCAAGTTGGTTAATTACTAGGATTACACTGAGATGCACGGTCAGCAAAACATTTATAAAAAGTCGATTATTTGTTTTTTTCTCAGTTCCTTTCTGCGCCTATCTTGCGCTTAAAGTCAAAGTTATCTCGTACGTATGTAAACCTTTGGCTCTATATATACCAGTAGGATTATGTGAGTTTTTAAGTTTTTCGCACATGTGGTGCTGAGGGTTCCCTTCTTCTTGCATATAACGTTCCGTTACGGGGCAGTATCTTCATCTTTATGAGTCAGTAGGTTTTGGAAGATCTTTTGACCCTTCTAGATGAGTGCAGTACGTTTCTCCGAAACGTCGGAATCCATTTACCCCGTCACGCAGCGTTATATCCCGGAAGAATTGAATCCTTACGATGTGTTTTCCTAGTTAACACCTGACTGAATCTCCTCCAAAACATGCGAGCGATAAGAGATATTGCGGAGCAGAAATTTGAGTCCTTTGGTGTTTCTCCAAAATGCATTCCTTCCAAATCGCAGGTTACTAAGTGACAAAAATTAATAAACAATGAATTTTAATCCAGAGTGACTGAGCGATAGCTTGTCTCTACACGATCGCCCTTCGTAACTTTGTTGTCCCGATGCGCCCAATCTGGTAGGTGATCGTCTTTCGGGAAACGGGTGTGGTTCACCGGATCACATATAGTTTTAATTATTGTCTTTTCACTTATGTTTCATTTATTCATTTTATTCTTGATATAAAATAATGGAGCACTATATCCAGTAAAACAACTAGATTATTTCCAGGACACTGACACAGTCACTTCTCTGTACTCCTACCTACACCACACTCGTACGCGACTGACTTCCTTACTGGACTGCTAGCGTCCGTTATCAGCTCCTAACGTTCTCACATTTAAATCTCTCCCCTCCTACCTATCGCCAACGGTGCCGAATATACGCTGACAGATTAACTTACAACGCAGGCCATGAACCGTCCGTAACTGACGCCAGCAATCCTAAGAAACAACTATACTAAAAATGATCTGCTACATGTCCGGTACATACGTAAAGGGGGTAATCTAATCGTCGAGTCGCAGGCGTTTTGACTAACACCAAGGAGAATCTTGGTAGAAAGTCAATGACGTTTATAGAGAAACTACGATATTGGAAGGCGGAACCTCAAGACGCTATAAACAGCATTACCTTTTCAATATTGTCCCTCCGAATATCAGTAGGCTCTGTAAAAAAAAAATATATTCCTACGTTCATGTGAGTCTTCTGTTTGCTCTGTTTCGTCTCATAGTGGGTATTATTAAAGCCACATTTTCGTAGAGTTTTAACTTCACACCATCACTTCAGTGACTTCAGTTACTGACTGGTCCTTCTATTATAAACAAACGTTCGCCAAGTCATGCCTTACGCTGCCACAAAATGCGAGCCGTTTACGACACCAATGTAGTGTGGAGTTGAAATGCGTCATGTTATGTGCGAAATATCGAATACTGACTTTCAAAGGGAAAAACTAAAATTGTCAGCATCAGTAAGAGTTTTCGCACTGTTTCAGTGAGATGTGGGCTGCGAGAAACGTTATGAAATTGCTATGCGTGACTTTTCTTTTGCTGCACTGTGCACAGCGGATTTCCTTTCTCGTCATGTGCAAAAGTGTTTCATCAGTCAGGGATCGTACAGCGAAGACTGATCGTGAAGCATACGATTTTATCTTCTTGCTCTAATCCCGAGGTAATAATAACAGGAGAGATCACAAAGAGCCGTTTAGTCTGAATACAGGCCCTAGTTGTGTCTACACTAAGCGGTCTTATCCGACAGATAGAACCACTTTAACGCGATGTGTACATGAACCTGTGGTTGCATACACAGGCGAACTCGGTTATATCGTCCTGAGAGCGGCTGAATATATTGTCACTATAAACGGTTGCTGTTGTAACCGAGGACTATGATATTATGGTTAACACTCAGGAATTACGTGGTCTGTCCCAAAAGTAATGAGAATGACTTTTTTGCGCAGCGCATAAGGGCCAGGAAAGGAAAGTGGGGGGTCGAGGCAGGTGGAGAGGGAACCCGGGTCTAAAGTTTGACCTTCCTCAGTTCAATCCGCGCCCTTGTAGCAGTCGGTACATTAGCAAAATGCATAGTAGTTTTTGTGTCTTGTCACAGGCGAAAATTCAGAGGAGTCTGGAGCAGCGTTATGCGATTAAGTTCTGTACGAAACTCGGAAAATCTGGTTCCGAAACGTTGCAGTTGTTGAGGACAGCTTATGGGGATGCTGCTTTGTCTTCATCCCAAGTCTTCAGGTGGCACAAGGCGTTCAAGGATGGAAGGGAGAGCAATGAGGAAGAACAGTGCGCAGGGCGTCCTTCACCTCCAAGAAATGAGAACAATGTGGCTCATGTGAAGGCTGTTCTGGATAGGGACCGACGTTTGAATGTGCGGTTAATCGCAGAGGACGTAGGACTACCAAAAACGGATGTCGACCGAATCATTACGGAAGATCTGCACATGAGAAAAATTTGTGTGCAACTGGTCCCGAAGAATTTGTCCGATGTGTGGGAATTTTTGGCTCAAAATAATATCGTAACACTTCCCCACCCACCGTACAGCCCCGACTTGGCTCCGTGCGATTTCTTTTTATTCCCCAGCTCAAAACCCACTCAAAGGGCATCATTTTGGGAGAGTTGAAAACGTCCAGGCAGTTGCGACGAGGGCTTTGAACATCATCTCGAGTGAAGACTTCCTCCACTGCAATGAAGAGTGGCAGCAACGCTGGAATCGCTGTTTTCGATCACAAGGAGCTTATTTTGAAGGAAATAAACTGTAATTTCATGTTATGTTCAATAAAACATTTTGTTTAAATCATCCTCATTACTTTTGGGACAGACCTCGTAATTCGTACCGCAGTATATCTGACGCTATAAACGGGCTGTCGTACAGACTGATGTCGTTATAACCGGGTTCGACTGTACTTATGTGTGCCAACCACTCTTCTCTTACATAACACTGTGTACTCGAATTGATGGGGACCAACATTTTGGATGATCGGATGATCATATTACCTTAATCTTCAGGGAAAAGTAACTGTCTATCAAGCTACCCCGCATCACATCGCAGAATACCGTAATATCTGGCTGTTTCATAACAAAAGTGGATCAGACTGCGATTCCATAACTTGCGTTTGTTCGTGGTGTGGTGATCTTTGGTCACAACACACTGTGAGTTGTGTAAGAAGGCAGGCACTGTACGTATAACGTAACACTGAAGCACGTACGTGTAACCTATGTTGTATTGGAAAGGCAATAAGTATTACACAACCTGTGTGTGTATTTGTAGCCTTAGTTATCCAGCATGCAATGCGCAGGCGTTATGTTGTTATCTGTGGCCTGCCCCTCTCTGCAACATTTTTTCCACGTTATCTCCAAAGCGCCAAGATTAAAAAAAAAACGTTATTGAACATACAGTGTGTTTCGAGTTTCTCTACAAAGTTTCTCTCCAACATTTTTCACTCTAAGAAGAATTGAGCGAGGTATCAAAAATATATATATCGGTCTTCATGTAAAGTACCCTTTATTCTTGTCAGATTTTAATGAAACTTGAATTCTCTCGACAGATTTTTCGAAAAATACTGAAATATCAAATTTCCTAAAAAAATCCACTCAGTGGGAGTTGATTTATTCCATGCGGACGGAAGGACAAACACGATGAAGCTAACAATTGCTTTTCGTAATTTTGTGAACGCGCCTGAAAACGGTCATGTGAAGAAGACCAAGCTTCAGACCGTAGCAGCTTCTTAGACAGCGCCTTCAGGGTCAGTTTTAACCGTGTTTATAGCACGGCTAATACACAAAACGTTGCATATCAACAACTGCCAAGCTAATAATACCACGGAGGACACTTTTATTTTACAGTCGTGGAGCCTTGCGTTTAAGCACCAATTTGTTTCGTTGTTAGTATGTCATTTAATATCATGCCCATCTGTCAATGTTTGCTTTCATCATGATGGAAGAGCGAACCTTGATGATGTCTAAGAAAGGATGCTGAGGATAAAATTGGATCTAAAAGAGAGCAAGACAGGCACGGTACATGTGACGTAACATTGAGGTGCGGTCGTGCAACCATTGTTGCAGTGGAAAAGCAATGAGTGTTGCACAACCTGAGTGTGTGTGTTTATAGCCTTAGGTATGCAGCGTGCAATAAGCATGCGCCACGTTGTCTTGTGTGGCCTGCCCCACTCTACAATATTTGTCCACATTATTTCATAAACGGCACAGTTTTCGGGGAAAAAAAGTTACCGAACTCAAAAATGTGTGTTTCGAGGTTCTCTACAGCTTTCTTTTGAAAGATTTCTCCGTCTAAGCAAGATATGATAAAAATGTACATTGGTCTTCATGTAAAGTACTCTTTATTCTAATCCGATTTTAATGAAACTGGACTTTTCTCGACAGATATTCGAAAAAATCCTCATATATCAAATTTCATAAAAATCCGTCCAGTGGGAGCCGAGTTGTTCCGTGCGGACAGACGGACAGACATGACGAAGCTAGACGAAGCTAATAATCACTTTTCGCAATTTTTGCGAACTCGTCTAAAAACCTAAAAGACCGGATAATTGAGATATTTGTAATTTACACTTTTCACCAAATATTTTAAAATGATTAAACGAAAAAGGGTGAAACATGTTGCAAACATGGAAGGATGTGACGTATGTATAAAAGGCTTTAATAGGAAGATCCGAATGTTAGAGGAGTTATGTGAATCGGAGACACTGAAGGCAAAAATCCTGTTGAAGTGGACACAGGGAAAAATGTGTGTGAGGGTATGGGCTTAATTTAGCTGGCTCGGTGCAGGATCAGTTGTTGGTTGTTTGTGAATATGGTAAAAAAGTTTTGCAGTACATAAAAATAAGGAGATTCGGTAATCTGTAAGTACGAGAGCTAACTTCAATTGTATTTAAAGATTTAGTTCATACCGCACAGTGAACACACACCATCCCGATTGTAAAAAACCAGTAGGTTGTTTCTGTCTAGGAAAATAATTGCTTATTGTTCTGAGAGACATAGGAATCACGGAAGTACACCGTTTGGGCAGAATGTATAAATGTAATTGTGTAACCTGATGGAATGTAAAGTAATCACTGGGCTTCAAGGCGATAATTATCTAAGTAACTACGAAGTTTGTGGGCCAGGTATCTCAGTAGGTATAGCGACTGACTACGGGCTGGACGGTCTGGGATCGAATCCCGGTGGGGACGAGATTTTTCGCCCGTCCAGACCGGCCCTCGGGCCCACCCAGCCTCCTGTAAAATGGGTACTAGGTCTTTCCCAGGGGTACAGGCAGCCGGGGCGTGAGGCTGATCCCCCCACTCCCATCTAGTGCCGAGGTCCTAGAAAGAGTAAACCTATACCTCTACTCATCCTAAGGGCCTTCGTGGCCTGTAAAAAGGGCGAAATCTACCTACTATGAAGTTTCCAAGATCCCATCTACCATGGAGAATTAACCTCGGTTTGTTCTGATTTGAGTTTACACTTTATGCACTTCTGGCCGTGGGTGCCTACTGTTTACTTTGTTGATCCGCTCCAGTTTGTCACCTGCCATAATTAGTTCCATTCAAACTGTCATCACACGAAAGGGTTGCAAAGTCGAAACAAGTCGCAAGCCGCTGCTGCGGCATTCGCTTATATTAAGCTGGTAATGAGTTTGTGTGTTTTACTGAAAATGATCTCACAAATCCATGTGCATGAAAGAACAGACATAATCTTCTTGCTGATCACTTGGATTTGTTAAAGTACAGTATTTATTAAATACCAGGAACGCGCTCGGACCGTAAAGTCGAATACACACGAAGAACATTGCACTATTTATATTTTGCACCTCTTAGTTTTAAAAAGAACAAAAGACAGTTTTTTTTTGCGACTATATAAAGTTGGTTTGGTGTCTTCTTCAGCCCATTTCGCCCATTTATTAAGCCGGCCCTGATCTTGCAGGCCCAGCTGACTCAGCAAGCTCAACAGTCTTGAAATTCCCAGTGTTTTGGACTTGGTCCATCATCTCGTGTTTAAAATAAAAATTGAAAAAACGTATTTTATTTTAGACATGTGAAGATGGACAAAGTCCACAAAGTGAATGATGCCAAGTATGATGGGATACATTATCTTCAATCTTCTATATAATTGTCTCACCACACATATTTTATATATCCATGTGCACACACAACTCGGTGTAGTCGGTCGATTCAGACTCGTAGCACGCTGTAAATATGTGCTGTGTTCGGTAGTGTATAAGCATGCAGTTAGTGTGTAGACAGATTGGCCTTTGTTTGCATATTTAGCACCCTGCTTCTTTTCGCGACATTGTAAGGTGGGTGCATTCGTTACAGCTGCTTGAATTGTGCGTGGTCACCGAATATTGCCACATTTAACTCGTGCTCCCAAAGCGGGAGTGTGCCATGGGAACTTGCCGCACTGAATGTATGGACCGGCTGACAGTCTGACGCAATACCGTATGGAAGTTAAATAAATCTTCTGATATGTCTTGTTTAAAACAATCTTAAGAAAATAATTATTTTTTTACCCTTCTCTTTTTCAACTTCTTGTTTAGCACATCACGACAGTCCTTCAGTGATCTCTGTCCTAAACCAGATGAATTAAATTTCTTTTTCTTTGTCCTATTTCTTTAAGATCTATCTAACATTCCCAATGTAAACCCAGGCCTTCAAAGTGATATCGTTCCTCTCCAAGTCCAAATATATTCCTCAGCAATTTATTCCCAAAATACGCTTAAAAAATTTCGTCCCTCAGAGTGTGAGACATGTGTCACACACATAACTTTTAAAAGGAAAATTATAGTCTCGAGTGCCCATATTTTGATCTTTAATTTCCTATACGTGAAACGAGGATATGTTGAGCTGACATGTAGCATGCAGTTCCCGAATGCAATCTGCCTGTCACCGCCCTGACTGCACGTGGATTATTTTTATTTATAAATGACTCCTCCTGTGATTGCCAAGATTTCAACTGTGGAAATATTTTAATAATGCAGGATCACAGTTCTATTTGCAAAATACGTATTTATAAATATCTGTTTACAGTATGTGTCAATAATCATTACACTTACAGTACAGGCTGCATAATGTAACTTAATGTTGAGGCGCCATTGCTTAACCACTTTTTCCGTGGAAAAGCAATAAGTATTACATCTTCTGAGTGCGTGTTTATAGTCTTATTTATCTAGCATGCAAAGCGCACGCGTCGGATTATATTGTCGTCTGCGGTCTGTCTGACTCTACAGTATTTATAATAATA